>Ga0206972_1001_pt1 | contig 179837 bp, 179 predicted proteins | sample Alteio_BWOrgHeat_86_FD_152925 | JGI IMG/M metagenome (GOLD analysis project Ga0206972, IMG submission 152925) | Enriched cells from forest soil in Barre Woods Harvard Forest LTER site, Petersham, Massachusetts, United States -... | ecosystem: Environmental > Terrestrial > Soil > Temperate forest...
ACTGAATGCCATCGCCAAGAAGATCGCGTACCCCGATAAATGGCGCACTTATGAAGGCGTAGTGGCTACCCCGGAAGATTTTTACAAGAACGTCCGCAGTGTGGGTGTATGGGCCTACAATTATAATGTCAGCCGCATGGGCAAGCCCGTTGACAGGTCGATCATGGGAATGACGCCACCCACGATCAATGCATCATACAACCCATCTGCCAACGACATTACATTCCCTGCAGGCATCCTTCAGTATCCTTTCTTTGATTTCGGCGCCGATGATGCCGTCAACTATGGGGGCATTGCGGCCGTGATCGGTCATGAAATGACCCATGGATTTGATGACCAGGGCCGGCTTTTCGACCCGGTGGGCAATCTCCGCGACTGGTGGAGCCTTTCCGATGCCGATAAATTCAAACTGAGGGCCAACATGGTGGTAGACCAGTACAATAACCTCACCGTGCTGGATACAGTACACGTCAACGGACGGCTCACGCTCGGCGAAAACCTGGCTGACCTGGGTGGTCTCAACATGGCGTACGAGGCTTTCACCAAAACAAAACAGTTCAAGGAAGGCAAAAAGATAGACGGGTTCACTCCCCAGCAACGCTTTTTCCTGAGCTGGGCGCAGATCTGGCGCAATAACACACTGCCTGAAACTGCGGCGCAGTTGATTCTTACCGATCCGCATTCGCCTGGTATGCACCGCGCCAACGCACCGGTGACCAATATAGATGCCTGGTATGCAGCATTCGATGTAAAGCCCGGAGATAAAATGTACAAGGCTCCGGCAGACAGGATACATATCTGGTAGAACAGACCGATAGAAAGTATAATAAAGCAAATGGTCCCGTTTAAAAAATGGGACCATTTGCTTTTCCTGTAATGGCTAATAACTGTTTCAGGAATCCCTTTCCACTGCACGAAGCCAGCGTTCCGGAATATCGTTGCTGGAGGCGATGATATAATCGTTTTTACTGCACCCTGTAAATTGCCCCGAAGGCAGCTGCATCCACCAGCGGCCGGTACGCTTGCTCTGCAAAAAGATCGTTTCCACTTCTGCAAAGGCAAGATGGAACTCGTGGAAGCTGTTGCGGTCTTCGAAAGACGCCTCCTCTTTGCCCTTATGCAATCCATCCATAAAATACCAAAGCATATGCGAGATCTGTTTGGCGGTCAGGCTGTGCTCGTCATTGGCGGAGTAGTATCCATAGATACCCAGGGTATTGAGGGAGGGACTGAGCCCGGCATACTGCATCAGCGTGCACATCTCTTCGCCTGTAAATCCATTGGGCGTTAGCTTATTGGCGGGCGCATGTGCGTGCTGGATCGCCGAAATATCGACAGACAACAGGTTTGAATTGCGGATCACGGGTTCCATTTCTTCGAGGTTTTCCTTGACCCTGCCTACGCGGTAACAATCAAAATGCAGTTTATCGATCGTTTGCAGCATCTGCGGATGAACGAGATAGCTCTGGAAACCAATATGGTTGTAATGCCTGATATAATTGGGCTCGCCTGTAAGCATTTCCATCAGGAAATTTTCCGATGGAAGCGGGCTGCTCATGTCGAGATCGATACCCGCGTCGATACAGGTCACCTCGATGAGCTTCTGAAGCCCGGCCTGGGCCTGGTACTGGGCCAGCGTGATATCGTGAGAGCCCCCGAGGATCACCACTTTTTTGCCGATCGCCACCAGTTCCGTTACCACCGTTTTCAGCGCAGCATAGGTATCCTGCAACGAAGCGCCGCGGCGGATATTTCCCAGGTCGGCCAGCCGAACCGATTCATGCCAGTGATATAAAGCATAAAATTCCCTGCGTATCGAGTCGGCTGAATCCCAGTCCCGGTAATCCGGACCCGCTCCCCGCATCTCACCGCAGCCGATCAGTACCACATCCGCTTCCGTAACATCGGGAAAAGATTCATCATAGATGGCCACATGCCTGCCCAGCTGTGTGTGTTTAAATCCCTCATCGCCCGAAATCGCCGACAGGGAAACAGGGTCTAAAAAATCCGAGACCGTTTGCAGGCTCATGTTCTTGCTGTTTGCAGCAAACATACATAGAATTGACTGTTAAATTCCGGCTGTCCTGCCGCTGTTTCTGCACCATCCTTACATTTGTGCAGCGGTGCACCTGCCGCTGTGTTCCTGGCATGAAAAAATATATATTCGTTTTCCTGTTGTTGCCATTACTGCTGTCCGCCACCGGTCATGCCCAACCCTCTTTTCATATAAAGCCAGCCACCCGCGAGATGGGCAGGGAAGATGTTCTGCAGGTGGAGTACGAGGTCTCCGGCACCGCCAACATCACCGATTTCACCGAGCCCCGTTTTACCCAATGGAAACTTGTTTCAGGCCCTTCCTACTCCACCGAGCAGATCATCACGAACGGGAAAACCGAATCAAAGACCAGTTACGTTTACCTCGTTCAGCCCAGGGGCAGCGGCAATTTCCAGCTGCCCGCCGCGATGGTTACGGCGGATGGAAGGCGAATGAACTCCGGCACAGCCACCATCACCGTTAAACAGGCAGCGCATGTGCCGGGCGTATCGCAGGCAGCCGCGAACCCAATGCTGCAGATGTTTCCAGAAGAGAGTACACTGAGCGATGAGCAGATAGACAGGGCCTCTGTTTTACACAACGGAGAAACACCTGCCGGCAAAATAAAAGGCAACCTGTTTGTAACGGTTACCGCCAGTAAGACCCGCTGCGTTGTCGGCGAGCCCATTCTTGTTACCTACAAGCTGTATACCCGCCTGCGCTCGCAATCGAAAGTGTCGGAACAACCGTCCTTCAAGGGGTGTTCCATTTACGAGATGACCTCAGACGATATCTATTCGCACGTGGAAACGTTCAATGGAAAGCAATACAAAACATATATCATCCGCAAAGTGCAGTTATTCCCACTCCAGGCAGGCGACATTTCACTGGGAACGGCTTCGGTAGACAATACGGTTTCGTTCTCGAGGGATGGGGCCGCTCCCCTGGTTGAAAAGCTGACGCTGAGCAATCCGCCTATGTCAATCCATGCAGATCCATTGCCCACTGCCGGCAAGCCGGCCGCCTTTACCGGCGCGATCGGCAAATTCAATATTTCCGCTTCTGTGGCAAAACAGGTAGATACGGCAGGAGACAATAATTCACTCGAGATACAGATCACCGGAGCAGGCAGTTTCCAGGCAACAGAGTGCCCTTCGATCAACTGGCCCACGGGCGTACAGGCTTTCGAGGCCCGAACAAAAGACGATATCAATAAGCTCGATTTCCCCGCTTCCGGCAGCAAGACCTTTACCATTCCTTTTGTTGTTTCCGGCACGGGCCAATGTATCATCCCGCCGGTGAATTTCTCCTATTTCGATCCGGAAGAACATTTGTACAAGACCGTGCATACAGACAGTATTGCGATACAGGTGGCCCCCGCGCTGAAAAACAACCTGGATCCTTCCAAATTATCGGGTGATATCTCCAACCGGAAATACATATGGATCGTGGTGGTGATCGCGTTGCTCGCGGGCATCTCCCTTTTCTGGATGTACCGGCAGCCTAAAAAGCCGGTGGTCCACCGCCAACCGGAGCCAGTTCCACCTCCTGTCGTCATGAGCATTGTACCACCTTCCTTCCATGAAAGACTCCAGCAGCTGGCCACGCTGGAAGATCGCAGGTTTTTCCTCGAAGCGAGGCAATTGTTATCGGGGCTGGATGCTTCTTATCCACCCGGCGATATCCTGAGGCTCATTGCGGATTGCGATGAGGTGCTGTATGCGCATTCAGACCGCATTACCAAACAGGAAATGCTGGAGAGTATGCGATCTCTGGATCATTGATCCGTATACTTGTAGCCCACTCCGCGGATCGAATGAAAATATTTCGGGTTGCGGCTGTCCTCCTCGAAATATTTTCTGAAGTTGAGAATGAAATTATCGATTGTCCGGGTGGTGGGATATACCTGGTATCCCCATACCATCTGTAGTATCTTCTCCCTGGCCACCACTTCATTTTTATTTTCGATGAGCAGCTTGAGCAGCATGATCTCCTTTTTGCTCAGCGACACCTTTTCGCCCGTTCGGGTGATGGCGTCCTGTGCCCTGAAGTCGATGCGGTTGTTCCCGAATGCATAGGTATCGCCGATCGTTTCCTTGTCCTGCAGGCGCTTGTTCTTGCCCACCAGCTTGTGTACGCGCAGCAGCAGTTCTTCCAGGTCGAAAGGCTTTGTGAGGTAGTCATCCGCTCCTTTTTTCAGTCCGGCAATACGGTCTGCCGTAGCGCTGCGGGCGCTCAGCATGAGAATGGGAACATCGTTGTTGTTCACGCGGATGGTCTCCGATACGGCAATGCCGTCCACACCGGGCAGCATGATATCGAGCACGATCAGGTCAAAATATTCCGCGGCCACCGCCCTCAGGGCGGCACTTCCATCATAGGCCGAGGTTACCTCGTACCCTTCCATTTCAAAATTCAGTTTCAGGGTCTCATGAAGGTTCTCTTCATCCTCCACCAATAAAATACTGCCTTTGCTGTTCTGTTTCATGATCGATTAAATATAACGGTAAACACACTTCCCGCAGGATGATTGGCCTCCACATGCACGCTGCCGTATCCCTTCATGATCCTCCTGCATAAATATAAACCTAATCCCGTGCCCTTGGTCCGGCGTGTATTTTCATCGCCCGTCCGGTAAAATTTCTCGAATATTTTTTTTCTTTCTTCCTCAGCTATACCGATCCCTTCGTCTTTTACCCGCAGGGTGATCCTGCCGCCATGCTGGTGAAGTGAAATGTAAACGGGTGAATCCGCAGGGGAATATTTCAATGCATTGTCTACCAGGTTACTGACCAGCATCTCCAGCAGCACTTTTTCCCCCTCTGTGAAAATGCCGGCCTCAATATCCCCCACTATTCGCCGGGCCGGGTAGCGCACGTGAAAATCGGCAAGGGAATCTTCCAGCAACTGGCTCAGGTTGAGTTCCTGGCGCACCGGCAGGTAAACACCGCCATCCAGTTGCGAGGCCAGGAGTATGTTATTGCAGAGGGTATTGAGGCGGTTGGCTTCCTGCAGTGTGCTGGCGATCAGCTTCTGCTGTTTGGCTTCGTCCAGTTTTCTTTTCTGGAGCGTCTCGAGGTTCAGCCTCGTTACCGCGATCGGCGTTTTCAGTTCGTGGGTAACGGCCATCATGAAATTCTGCTCCTGTTGCGACAGCTTCAGCTGCCTGCGCGTGGTGCGGAAAACGAACACGGCACCCACCAGTATCACCGCCAGGAAGGAAAGGCCCTCCCCCAGGTATTGGGCCGTTTTGAGTTGTTCGGCCTCGTTGATACGTTCGGCCTTGAAAACATAGGCGGTATCGTCTTTTTTGAGGCCGGCCATCCGGAACGCGGTCATCTTCTTATTCTGGTTATTCAGTTCGATGAACCAGAACAGCAGCGCGGCCAGCATATACAGCAGCAGCAGCCAGTACACGATGGTAACGATGGCCAGCCGGTGTTTTTTTACAGCTCTCATGGATGGGCTTTTTCCAGGCGTATGCCCGCATTCAGCACGTGCTGCAGCGGCTCTTCACGCATGATCTCTTCGAGCGTAAATACATACCTGCCTTTCCGGAGCGAAATAGGCGTTCGGTTGAATATCATCCTGTGTTCAATGATATCGTCCATGCTGCTGCCAAGCCAGCGGTCATTGGCCGCCAGTTGGAATTCCCGGCGGATCGTATAGGCAGAGTCGCCTGTTTTTACCTGTACACTGAGCCAGATGTTCCGGTACCGGTAGGCATCTTCGTGACGGATCACCACGTACACGTTGTAGAGAGAGGAGGTATCCTTTATGTCGAAGGTAAATGACGGGTGCTCGCTGTTCTTCCAGGAGTGCTGGGGGAAAAAAACCGTCTTTTCATAGATGTCCAGTGTATTGCAGGAGACGGCCAGGGCCAGCAGGGCTATACATACAATTGTCAGGCGCATACGCAAATGTAATACACGTAAGATCATCCCGGTTACAATACGTTCAGTATCTGTTCCTTGGCTTTCTCCAGTTCGTCTTTCATCAGTACCACGCATTTCTGGATATCAGAGTTATTGGCCTTGGAACCGGTGGTATTGATCTCCCTGCCGAATTCCTGCAGGATAAACGACAGTTTCTTACCCTTGCTTTTTTCTTTCTCCTGTAAAATGGCCCTGAAATAGTCGCAATGGTTCTTCAGCCGCACCTGCTCTTCGCTGATATCGATCTTCTCGATATAAAAAATGAGTTCCTGTTCCATCCGGTTGGCATCATAGTGCTCCTTTCCAACATGTTCTTCGAGGAGTTTTACCAGCCCGTCGCGTATCTTCTGACGGCGCAATGGTTCCAGCTTCGCGACCGTTTCCTGGTGTGCCTCTATCTGGCTCACCCGCTGCAGGAGGTCTGTTTCCATGGCGGCGCCCTCTTCCCGGCGGTGCTCATTCAGCTCCGCCGCCGCTTCGAGTATCACTTTCTTGCAAACCTGCCAGTCCTTTTCGGGAAGCATCTCGCTGGAATTGGTGACCACTTCTGGCAGCCGCAATATCGCGGCCATCAATTGGCTCACGTCTGCATTCAGCTCCTCCGCCACTTCGCTCACAGACTGGTAGTACACTTTTAACAGGTCTGTATTAACACTCACGGGTTTCGAGGCGCCGTTCTGCCGTATGGTAATAATGCATTCGATACTTCCCCGTTCCAGTTCTTCACTGAGCAGGTTCCTGATATCGAATTCAAAGGGCTTGAGCAGCGGAGGGATCTGCAACCGCAGGTCGAACTGCTTGCCGTTGAGTGAGCGCACCTCCACGAGGAAGTTCTTATCGCCTTCCTGTTTTTCTGCCCGTCCGTAACCTGTCATCGAATATAGCATGGTCTTTTTTTTAAGTGATCCCGCATCTCCTATTCAAAATCAATGCCCACCCACTTCCGTTTCGTCTTCTCGTATTTTTCAAAATCGAACTTATACAGTTTACCGGGCCGGTGAGGCACATCCTGTTCCATTTCACCGATATCGATCAGCAGGTCCATCGATGCAAATTTCTTCCGGAAATTGCGGCGGTCCAGCGCCACCCCCAATATTGCCTCGTACAGGTTCTGCAGTTCACGCAGCGAAAACTTGTCGGGCAGCAGGTTGAACCCCAGCGGGTGTTCCTGGATGCGTTTCTGCAGCCAGCGGTGGCAGAACTCGAGTATTTCCTTATGATCAAACGCCATTTCCTTGATGGATGCGTAACTGTGCCAGTGCAGCTCGTTGTCGTGTATCTTGAGCTGGTGGTGCCGGATGTTGAGCAGGGAACAATACGCAATGGTCAGTACGCGTCCGCCGGGGTGCCTTCCGGGGTTCCCAAAAGCACGGACCTGTTCGAGGTACACATCTGTCATCCCCGTTCGTTCGCGCAATACCCTGTAGGCCGCATCATCAGGCTCTTCGTTCGAGAGAATATTATTGCCCAGCAGTGACCACAGGCCCTCGTATACTTTCAGGTCGCTCCTGATGAGAAGCACCTTCAATTCGTTTTCCTCGAAACCAAAGATCACGCAGTCTACCGTCAGCGGCATCTTGGGATACACCGCCACCAGTTTCTGCGGGTCGCTGATCATCGTCTTGGGCAGTGCCGGCAACGGCTCACTGTGTTTCATGATAGGCATACGTTGATGGACGCCGAAAATTAGCGTGCCCGGTAAAATTACTTCCGGCAAACATAGTTTATTTTTACAGGTATATGTACACACCGAAACAGGTACAATCGCTGCAGGCGGCAACAAAGAATTGGCTGCCCGCGGCCCGGCAGCCGGAAAAAGCAGCAACGGCAGGGGACATCGCTTCGCTGCGCGATGTACTGCGGTTCCATGAACATCGCTATTATGTATTGAACGACCCCTTGCTGAGCGATGAAGAATATGACCTGCTGTATAAGCTGCTCGAACGCACCGAAGGGCAGCATCCGGATTGGATAACCGCAGATTCCCCCACGCAGCGTGTGGGCAACAGCCTGAACAAGGGCTTCGTAACAATACAGCACCTGGTTCCCATGCTCAGCCTGGAGAACAGCTATAATGCAGAGGACCTGCTCGACTGGGACAGGAAAGCGCGTGAGCTCAGCGGCCTCGACACCATAGAGTATTGCGTGGAACCGAAGTTCGATGGCGCAAGCATTTCCCTCGTATATGAAAATGATATGCTGGTACGCGGCGCCACGCGGGGCGATGGCGTGGAAGGCGAAGACATCACCATCAATATCCGGCAGGTCCGTTCCATCCCGCTCTCTGCACCTTTTTCTAAATATGGTATTGAGCAGGCCGAGGTCCGCGGCGAGATCATGATGAGCAAAAAATCCTTTCAGCGATATAACGAATGGCTCGCGGGCCAGCAACTCGCGCCGCTCGCCAACCCCAGGAATGCCGCTTCGGGTAGCCTGCGGATGAAAGACCCGAAAGAAGTGGCACGCCGTGGACTGGAAGCGTTCCTGTACCACATCAGTCATTTCACCATCCTGAAAAAAAGCACCCCATCCCAGCTGCTAAGCAGTCATTCCGGCAACCTGCAATTGTTGTGGGACTGCGGATTCCGTTCTCCCCAGGAAGAAAAAAAAGTATTGAAAGGGATCGATGAAGTGATCCGGCATATCCATGATTTTGAAGAGCTCCGCGATACGCTGCCGTATGAGATCGATGGGATGGTAATCAAGGTGAACGATACCGCACTGCAGGACCGTCTCGGCATGACCACCCACCACCCGCGGTGGGCCATCGCTTTTAAATTCAAGGCGAGACAGGCCACCACCATCCTGCGCGATGTTGAGTTCCAGGTAGGCCGCACCGGCGCGGTCACACCGGTGGCCAAGCTGGATCCCGTTTCCGTGGGTGGCGTTACCGTTTCGAGCATCTCTATACACAATGAAGAATACATCCGGGAAAAAGACCTCAAAAAAGGTGATCATGTATTGATAGAAAGAGCTGGCGACGTGATCCCACAGATCGTAAAATCATTGCCCGAATTGCGGACCGGTAAAGAAAAAGATATTGACTTCCCCAGGAACTGCCCCGTCTGCAACAGCCAGCTTGCCAAAGAAGAAGGCGAGGCCGTGTGGCGCTGCATCAATATCGAATGCGAGGCGCAGGTATTGGAGAAGATCATTCATTTTGTGAGTAAGGATGCCATGGACATCAAAAGCCTGGGGGAAGCGAACATCCGGAAATTCTATGAGCTCGGCCTGCTGAAAGACATCCCGGGCATCTACCGGCTGGATTTCGATCGCATATCCGAACTGGAAGGGTTCGGCAAAAAAAGTGTCGACAACCTGCTGGCTGCAATTGAAAATTCAAAACAGCAGCCATTGCACCGCCTGATCTATGCGCTGGGTATCCGGTTTGTAGGCGAAACCACCGCGAAGACCCTGTCCAACGCCGTTACCAGCCTGTTCGATTTTACAGAAAGATCCGAGGAAGAACTGCTGCAACTGGAAGACGTTGGCATCAAAGTGGCCAGGAGCATCCATCTTTTCTTTCACGATGAATCGAACATCCGCATCCTTCACCAGTTGCAGGGGCTCGGCCTCCAGTTTCAGAACACGAAGAAATCGGTTGCACAAAAGGATACGCTGCAGGGGCAGAGTTTCCTGTTTACCGGCACCCTTACGCAACTGAAACGTTCTGCGGCAGAGGAACTCGTGGAACAGAATGGCGGGCATCTCCTGGGTGGCGTCAGCAGCAAGCTCAATTATCTCGTGGCGGGAGAAGATGCGGGCAGCAAACTGGAGAAAGCTAAAAAGATCCATACCGTTCGTATCATCACCGAAGATGAATTCCTGAAAATGGTGCAGTCATAGTAAACCCTTATTTCAATTTTTACGCGTACCGAAATAGATATGCTACACAGTTCCACCCTCAGCTTCCTGAAGAACCTTAAGAAAAACAATGACCGTTCCTGGTTCGAAAAGAACCGTTCCCGTTATGAAGATGCCCGTGCAGACTTTGATCACCTGGTGCAGGGTTTGATCCGTGTACATGGCAAAAAGGACCCGACCATTGCGGACCTGGAGGCAAAGAATTGTATTTTCCGCATCTACCGCGATGTGCGGTTCAGCAAGAACAAACAACCCTATAAAACGGGGTTGGGCTGCAGCATCGACCGCGATGGAAGAAAAAGCATTTATGCCGGTTATTACCTGCGCTGCGAGCCGGGTGGCAAGAGCGTGATGGGCGGCGGCGTCTGGATGCCGCAACCCATCGAAGTAAAAAAGATCCGGCAGGAAATCGACTACTGCTGGCCGGAGTTTTCAGGCATCATCAACAGCAAGAAGTTTGTGAAGGCTTTTGGAGGGCTGGAAGATGATGAAGAGATCAAGCTGGTACGCGAGCCAAAGGGATATGAGAAAGACAATCCGGCCATCGAAACCCTGAAACTGAAAAGTTGGTTTGCGACGGCGCCATTATCCGATGCCGATCTTACCAGTCCCGGGCTGGCACCGAAAATATTGTCCCATTTCGTTTTATTGCAGCCACTGCTCGATTTTATCAACCGCTCCATCGAACCCTGACCCGCTACCTGGAGAGAAATCCGAATGCTTTGCCGATATATTCCGCCACATCGGTGGGCAGCAGGCTTTCCATCGATTGCTGTTCCAGTGCAAGGTCTGCGGCGAGACCATGAAGGTACACACCCACGATAGCTGCATCGCACGGTGGATAGTGCTGCGCGAGCAGCGCCGTGATCATCCCGGTAAGGAGGTCGCCGGACCCTCCTTTTGCAAGACCTGCATTGCCCGTGATATTAAAATACCCGTTGCCGTTGGCCGCAACCAGTGTGCGGTGCCCTTTTAAAACAATTACGAGGGAATGCTGCTTCGCGAGGCTGATAGCGGCATCCCATCTTTCAAAATCACTCGGGAACACGCCAAACAGTCTTTCAAATTCTTTGGGGTGCGGCGTAAGGATGGAGCCTTTCGGCAGTTGCGGGATCCAGTCCGGATGTTTCGCTATGATGTTCAGCGCATCTGCATCGAACACGATCGGGTGCTGATACCCGTCAATCATCCGCCGGAGCAATTTTTCTGTATCGGGACCGGTGCCCAGTCCCGGGCCGATGCCAATCGCGGAAAATGTTTCGAGCTGGCCGTTTTTTTCTTCGCGTTGCTGCACCATGGCCTCCGGCGCTGTTCCGTGCAGGATAGCCGCCTCCGGTTGGGGAACATTCACGGTGAGCAATCCCGATCCCGACCTCAGGCAACCGCGTGTGGCCAGAACGGCCGCACCCATCTTTCCCAAATTACCCGCCACCAGCAGCGCATGTCCGAAATCGCCCTTGTGCGAAAAATCCTTCCGTGGCCGCATCATGGGCCTCACCATTTCCTGGGTGCTCACGAAAAAAGATGTTGGCGCACCTTCCACAAAAGAAGGCAACAGGCCGATATCCATCACCGCCACCTGCCCCGCATTTGCCGCATTTTCGGGGGCCATGAAACAACGCTTGAGCGATTGAAAGGTCAGCGTGTAATCAGCGCGCACTACCGGGTTCGTTCCGGAACTTTTATCAATGAACATACCGCTCGGAACATCGATCGCGATCACGGTAGCACCAGACAGGTTGATATGCTCCACCAGTGCTGCCGATAATCCCTGCAAGGGCCGGTTCAGGCCGGAGCCAAAAAGGGCATCGATCACATATTCATTGTCGTGAACGATCGGCATTTCTTCAGGAGAAGCCACGAAAAAAATATCCGCCGTGAGCTGTTGCAATTTCAGCAGGTGCACATGAAAATCAACGGTGCCTGCAGCGCCAGTTTCCAATATATAGGTGATGGGATGAAACCCGGCATGGATGAGCAGCCGCGCGATCGCCGTGCCATCCCCTCCGTTATTGCCCTTGCCGCAAAAGATGTGAACCCGCACTTTGGGTGGCAGGCTGCCCTGCAGCCAGTGTACACAACGCGTGGCTGCCCGCTCCATAAGGTCGGCAGCCGATACAGGCTCCTCGCGGATGGTGTACGCATCCCATTCCTGTAATTGCTGTGCCGACAAAAGTTTCATGCCACAAAGGTAAGGATGGCCGTGCCGATTGCGGGGCGCTAGGAGAGCCATCCCTGCTGCACCAGGTATTCGGCGATCTGAACGGCATTGGTGGCCGCACCCTTGCGGAGATTGTCGCTCACGATCCACATATTGAGTGTATTGGGTTGGGTTTCATCACGCCGGAGACGTCCTACAAACACCTCATCTCTATTGTGGGCCGATAACGGCATGGGATATATCTTTTTTTCGGGGTCGTCCTGGACCACCACACCCGGCGCAGCAGCGAGCAGGCGCCTGACCTCATCGAGCTGAAAATCCCTGGCAAATTCAACGTTCACGCTTTCGCTGTGTCCACCCATTACCGGTATGCGCACGGTGGTGGCAGTTACACGGATCGAATCATCCTGCATGATCTTCTTCGTTTCATTCACCATCTTCATCTCTTCCTTGGTATAGCCATTGTCCAGGAAAACATCTATCTGCGGTATGGCATTCAGGTCTATTGCGTAAGGGTATGCCATTTCGCCTTCCTTTCCCTCCCTTTCATTCATCAGTTGATCTACGGCCTTTTTCCCGGTACCGGTAACGCTCTGGTAAGTACTTACCACCACTCTTTTGATCTGGTAAGCCTCATGCAGCGGCTGTAACGCCACTACCATCTGTATGGTAGAGCAGTTGGGGTTGGCGATCACCAGGTCATTCCGGGTAAGGGCGGATGCATTTACTTCCGGTACCACGAGTTTTTTGGAAGGATCCATTCGCCACGCGCTGGAATTGTCTATTACATAAATGCCTGCTTCTGCAAACTTCGGCGCCCATTCGAGGGAAGTGCTGCCGCCGGCGGAAAATATCGCCACGGCCGGCTTCGCCTGTATGGCTGATTGCATATTTACAACGGGGTACGGCTTGCCACGGAAACTAACGGTCTTGCCCACCGATTTCTCGGACGCCACGGGAATGAGTTCGGTAACGGGAAAATTTCTTTCTGCCAGTACTTCCAGCATTTTGGTACCAACGAGGCCGGTAGCCCCTACAACTGCAACCTTCATTTTTTCTGTTTAACAGGTGATAAAAAAACAGCCTTCCGATGGGGGAAGGCTGCTGGTATGATCGATATACACAAATGTCAGGCACCTTCCGTTATACGGGCTGGCTTCTTGCTGCGCTTTGTGTATACTGTTGTCATCATGGTACTGCGAAAATATTAAGTGAATGATCAGCCTCCAAAATTATTTTGGAAGACAGGTACATTACCAGATCCTGATGCGTGCATTTTCCGCCTTCCACATCTTATCGCCCTGCTGCACATGAAACGCGGCATAGAACGGATCGAAGTTCATCAGCGGCCCCAGCACACGGTACATGGGCGGTGAATGCGGGTCAATATTGATCAGCTGGCGCACACGCTCGTCTTTCACTTTCGAACGCCAGATCTGCGCGAACGAAAGAAAGAAACGCTGCTCGGGCGTAAACCCGTCGATCTTTTCCGCACCCTGTCCTTGTTTTGTAAGCTTGAATGCATCGTATGCAATGGCCAGGCCACCAATATCCGCAATGTTTTCACCTGTGGTCAGCGCACCATTCACATGCAGCGTGTCGAGTACGGTGAACTGGTTGTACTGGTCGATCACGAGCTGTGTTTTACTCCTGAACCTGGTACTGTCCTCCCTGCTCCACCAGTTGCGGAGATTGCCATCCTTATCATACAGTGCGCCCTGGTCGTCAAACCCGTGTGTCATTTCATGCCCGATGGCCATACCGATGCCGCCGTAATTGATTGCATCGTCGGCAGCCAGGTCAAAGAACGGGAACTGCAGGATGCCTGCGGGGAACACGATCTCGTTGAACGTGGGATTATAGTAGGCGTTGATGGTGGGCGGCGTCATCCCCCATTCGGTACGGTCCACTTTCTGCCCTGCTTTGGATACCTGGAAATGATAGTTGTTCTGCCGGGCCGACATCTCGGCCTCAAAGAACTTTCCTTTTTGTATCTGCACCTGGCTGTAATCCTTCCATTTGTCGGGATAGCCGATCTTTTTCAGGAAAGCGTGCAGTTTCTCGGTCGCTTTCTGCTTGGTACTGTCGCTCATCCAGTCCAGCTTGCTGATGCGTCCCTCGAATGCTTTCTGCAGGTTGTCGACCAATTCCTGCATACGCTGTTTTGCTTCCGCGGTAAAATACTTGTTTACATATAGCTGGCCCAGGGCCTCACCCAGGTTATTGTCTACCGATTGGATCATTCTTTCCCAGCGCGATTTCAGTTTCTGCTGCCCCGTCAATGCTTTTGCATAGGCAAAATTCGCATTCACAAAATCGGTACTGAGTGCGGTCGATGCGTCGGACAGCACATGAAAGCGCAGGTACCATTTCCAGGTTTCTATCGGCGTGGAGGAGAGCAATGCATTCAGCCGGGTGAAGTATCCCGGCTCTCCCACATTCACCGAATCGGTTTTGATCGTCAGGCCCGCCATCAGGTCTTGCCAGCCGATATTCGGCTCCTCCTTTGTCAGCCGGGCGACCGCCATTTTATTATAGTTCTTCTGCGGGTCACGCAACTGCACATTGGTAAGGTGGCTTTCCGCCATCTGTTTTTCGAGGGCATATACGGCTGCCACATTCTTAACTGCAGTTGTGGAATCCGAAGCCGTCAGCGTAAACAATGTCAGCACATACTTCTGGTAAGCCTGCACAATGCCCTGAGTGGCGGGGTCCGTTTTAAAATAATAGTCGCGGTCAGGCAGTCCAAGGCCTCCCTGGTAAAAGCTGGGAATGTTCACCATGCTGCTCTTTTCATCAGGGCCCACCTGCAGGTTAAAGAGCAGGGGCACACCATAAGTATGCTCCGATGCAACGAACTGTATCAGCCCTTTTACATCTTTGATTGCCTCAATCTTAGCAAGCACGGGTTTGACCGGTTCATAACCCAGCCGGTCTATGGTAGCGGAATCCATGCCCGCAGCATAAAAATCACCCACTTTCTGTTGCAGGCTGCCCGCAGCGGCACTGGTATCTTTTGCCAGGTCGTCGAGGATGTCTTTCAGGTGCTGTTGCGTTTTTTTGTACACATCGAGAAAGCCGCCAACGCTGGTTTCGGTGGGCGGGATCTGCGCGGTCTTGAGCCAGCCGCCGTTGGCATAGAGGAAGAAGTTGTCACCGGGCTTTACGGTGGTGTCCATATTAGATGTATCGAAAAATTTCTGGTCACTGGCCTGGTGGCAGGCACTGAATACCAGGGAGCCGATGGCAACGATCCGCAAAATCCGTTTGTATGGTGTCATGGGGAATAAGGTTTGCCTCAAAATAATAAAACTTCCCCGGGAGAGAAGTTTTATTATTCCACCAATGGCAAAAAAATTGTTATACGAGGGCGATATCAAAATTTACCAGGTTCACAAATTCCTGCAGGCGGCCGTCTATGTCCTTTTTATCGATCTCCCTTAGGCGTTGTGTACCAAACTTTTCTACGCAGAAACTGGCCATGGCGCTGCCGACAATGATGGCTGTTTTCATGTTCTCAAAAGAGATGTCGCGGGTGCGCGCCAGGTGACCGATAAAGCCGCCCGCAAAAGTGTCGCCCGCACCCGTGGGATCGAATACTTCTTCGAGCGGAAGCGCCGGTGCAAAAAATACCTGCTGTCCGTGAAAGAGCAGCGCACCGTGCTCTCCTTTCTTGATGATCAGGAATTTCGGGCCCATTTTCATGATGCTGGCCGCCGCTCTCACCAGCGAATAGTCGCCGCTCAGTTGCCTGGCCTCGCTGTCATTCACCAGTAATACGTCTACTTTCGCGATCACTTTTTTCAATTCATCCATCGCAATATCCATCCAGAAATTCATCGTATCCATAACGATGAGTTTGGGCTTTTTCTTCAGTTGATCAATCACGCTCAGCTGCACCGAAGGTGCGAGGTTGCCCAGCATAAGGAAATCGGCATCCTGGTAACTGTCGGGCACTACGGGCTGAAAATCGCCCAGCACGTTCAACTGCGTTTCCAGGGTATCGCGGGTATTCATATCCATATGGTAACGTCCGCTCCAGAAAAATGTCTTTTCATCTTTTTTCACCTGCACACCTTCCATAGATACGCCGCGTGCTGCCAGCAGGTCCATTTCTTCCTGTGGGAAATCACCTCCCACAACGGATATCTGTTTAACAGGGGTAAAATTGGAGGCACACCACGCAATAAAAGTGGCGGCGCCGCCCACGATCTTGTCGCTCTTGCCAAATGGGGTTTCAATGGCGTCGAAAGCCATGGAACCGACTACAATCAATGACATATTATATTGATTTGAATGACTGGCCGCGAAACTAAATCTTTTACAGTGATAACCTGCCTGGAATTTGGCGGCTCCCCCCTCGATACTAACAAAATCTTTATTTTCAGCTAATGTTTGTTAGTGTAATTTTGTGGTATGGGACGGATCAAAACTGACGATAACACCAGCCGGCGCGACGTGATCATCCGGAAAGCGGCAACACTTTTCAGGGAAAAGGGGTTTAAGGCAGCCAGTATGCGTGAACTGGCCGAGATCGTAGGCGTGGAAGCCGCCAGCCTCTATAACCACATCCACAGCAAAAGCGAACTGCTCCATATTATCTGTTTTGATGTAGCCAACCGTTTCACGCATGAAATGGACGCACTTGAAATGGAGGACATCCCCGTGATCCTGAAAGTGGAGAGAATTCTGCGTTTTCATATCCATGCCATGCTCAATCATTTTGAAGAGGTATACGTGAGCGACAGGGAGTGGAAATACCTCTCTGACCCCTACCTCTCCAATTTCCAGCACCAGCGGCGCATCTACCGGAAACGGTTCGCTGGCATCATTGCAGATGGCATCCGGAAAAAAGAGATCAAGAAGATCGACGCGGCGACCGCCGTGCTTATCATGCTCCACGCGATCAGCGGCATTGAAAGCTGGCACCGGAGCAAACAGAAGATCAGCGGGCAGGAACTCGAAGAAAACATGATCAGCATACTTGTAGGCGGCCTTGCGCCGGAGAAATGATCCATCACAAATACTTCCATCAATACAGCCAGATGTCTGCACATTTTATAAAGATCCCGGTGAAAGAGGTCCGGAAAGAAACGGAGGATTGCGTTTCCATCGCTTTTGATATCCCCGGCGAACTGAAGGAAGCGTTCCTCTATTCGCAGGGACAGAACATCACCGTGCGCATGTTCCACGAAGGGGAAGAGATCCGCAGATCGTATTCGCTCTGCAGTGCACCGTTCGAGAACGAGTTTCGCGTGGCCATTAAAAAAACGGAGGGCGGTATTTTCTCCGTGTACGCCAATGAGCGCCTGCGGGCAGGCGATGAACTGGAACTGATGCCCCCAAGCGGCCGTTTTTTTACGCCCATCGATCCTGCACGGGAGGGCCGCTACGTTTTTTTTGCAGCGGGCAGTGGGATCACACCCGTCATCTCCATCATCAAGACCATCCTGCGGTCCGAACCCGGGAGCGAATGCACGCTGGTATTCGGTAACCGCACCCGCCAGTCGATCATCTTCAGAGAAGAGATCGAGGGACTGAAGAACCGGTACATGAACCGCTTCCGCGTGATCCATGTATTGAGCCGCGAACGCACCGACTACGATATCAATGCCGGCAGGATCGATGATACCAAGCTCGAGCAGTTATCGAAGCTCATCGATTTCAACCATGTTGATGAGGCTTTTATCTGCGGCCCCGAGACGCTGATCTTTACCGTGCGCGATTTCCTGGAGGCTCATGGGGTCAATAAAAAAAACATCCATTTCGAATTGTTCACCACGCCCGGCCAGCGGCAATCGACGGCAAAAAAGACTGAATCGGCGGTGGAAACAGGGCCCCGCAGCCACGTAACGATCCGGCTCGATGGCAGAAGCATCGATTTCGATCTTTCATTTTCGGGGGATAGCATTCTCGACGCGGCCCTCCGGCAGGGCGCCGATCTCCCCTATGCCTGCAAGGGCGGGGTTTGCTGTACCTGCCGCGCCAAACTGGTGGAAGGCGAAGTGAACATGGACGTGAATTACTCGCTGGAACAGGATGAGATCGAGGCCGGGTTCATCCTTACCTGCCAGTCGCACCCCGTTACCGAACGCATTGTAATAGATTATGATATCAAGTGAAAGCTAACAAGTGTTAGTTTTTGTGAAAAGGATTGTTTATTTTTGCAACAGAGATCATGGAAACACAATTGAACGATATTTTCCAGGACAAGATCGACCGGGAGATCCGGATCGAACCCAAAGACTGGATGCCGGAAAAATACCGGCAAACGCTGGTACGCCAGATCAGCCAGCATGCGCACAGCGAGATCGTAGGCATGCTGCCCGAGGCCAACTGGATCACCCGCGCGCCTTCACTGCGCCGCAAAGCGATACTGATTGCCAAGGTGCAGGACGAAGCGGGGCATGGACTATATCTCTATTCAGCCGCGGAAACGCTCGGCATCTCCCGCGATGAGATGTACGACCAACTGCATTCGGGCAAAGCAAAATATTCCTCGATCTTTAATTATCCTACTTTATCCTGGGCGGATATGGGCGCGATCGGATGGCTGGTGGACGGCGCTGCCATCATGAACCAGGTGCCGCTTTGCCGCGCTTCGTACGGGCCTTATGCCCGCGCCATGGTGCGCATCTGCAAGGAAGAAAGCTTTCACCAGCGCCAGGGATTCGAACTATTACTATCTCTTTCAAGAGGAACAGAAGCGCAGAGACAGATGTGCCAGGACGCGATCAACCGCTGGTGGTGGCCGAGCATCATGATGTTTGGTCCTACCGACGATGAAAGCCCCAACACGATCCAGAGCGTGCAATGGAAAATAAAGCGTTTTACCAACGATGAACTCCGGCAGAAGTTTGTTGATGTTTGTGTAGACCAGGTGAAATTGCTCGGCATGTCATTGCCAGATCCCGATCTCCACTGGAATGAAGCGCGGGGTCATTATGATTTTGGCGCGATCAACTGGGATGAGTTCTGGAACGTGGTCAAAGGAAATGGCCCCTGCAATAAACAACGCCTCGACACCAGGAAAAAAGCCTGGGAAGATGGAACCTGGGTGAGGGACGCCGCCGCCGCTCATGCAGAGAAACAGAAAAAGGCCCGTGCCGCATGAACCCTCTCATCCCCCAAAAATAAAAAATATGAATGCGGAATGGCCTTTATGGGAAGTATTCGTTCGCAGCAAACAGGGACTGGATCATAAACATGTCGGCAGCCTGCACGCCGCCGATGCCGCCATGGCGATGGAAAATGCACGCGATGTATATACACGCCGCATGGAAGGCGTGAGCCTCTGGGTGGTGGAAAGCAAATACATCCATGCCAGCAATCCTACCGAGAATGGCGAGATGTATGATCCCGCCAATGACAAGGCCTATCGCCACCCGACATTTTACGATTTGCCCGATTCGCTGAAACATATGTAGGATCATGAAACAAGCATCGCTGATCGACTATAGCATTCACCTGGCAGACAATGCGCTGATACTGGGGCACCGCAACAGCGAATGGTGTGGTCACGGCCCTGTACTGGAGCAGGATATCGCCCTCGCAAATATTTCACTCGACCTGATCGGGCAGGCACGCAATTTTTATCAGTACGCCGCATCCCTGCTAAACGATAGTTCCACCGAAGATACCCTGGCTTACCTGCGCGATACGCGCGATTTCCGCAACCTGCTGCTCACTGAATTACCCAATGGCGACTGGTCACAAACGATCTTACGGCAATTCTTTTTCAGCGCCTTTCAATACCTGCAATACGGGGTGCTTCAAAAGAGTTCCGACACACAGCTGGCCGCCATCGCCGCCAAGGCATTGAAAGAGGTAACCTACCATTTGCGCTGGAGCAGCGAATGGGTGATCCGTCTCGGCGATGGTACCGCGGAGAGCCGCAGCCGCATAGAACAGGCGCTTGCATTCCTGTGGCCGTATACCGGCGAACTCTTTATGTGCTCCCCCGAAGAGGAAATGCTGTCGGCAGAAAATATTTCCGTAAATCCCTCAACGCTTGCGAAAGAATGGAACGATCGTGTCAGCTCGGTTTTTGACCAGGCAACACTTCCCACTCCGCGGGCGGAAGGGAAAGAAACGACCTGGATGCATAGCGGTGGTAAAAAAGGAGTACATACCGAACACCTCGGCTATGTTCTCGCAGAAATGCAGTTCCTGCAACGCGCCTATCCCGGCGCGGAATGGTAATCCTATGCCAGTAACAACAAACATATCGGCGGAAGAAGTCTGGCAGATCCTGGGAACGGTCAATGATCCGGAAGTGCCCGTATTGTCGGTCACGGACCTGGGTATCGTTCGCGATGTGATCGTAAACGGCGATGGCGTTGAAGTAGTCATCACTCCTACGTATACGGGCTGTCCCGCGATGGATGTGATCAGCATGAGCATCCGGGCCGCATTGTTGCAGGCTGGTTTCAGGGACGTTACCGTAAGGTCTGTTCTGGCACCGGCCTGGACAACGGACTGGATGACTGAGTCAGGAAAGGATAAACTGAGGGCTTACGGGATCGCACCTCCTGCACACCGGCAATCAGTCTGCACGCCGGATGCCTTCCAGGCAGAAGAAGCGGTTCAATGCCCCCGTTGTCTTTCCTACCGCACGCGGCTGGTGTCTCAGTTCGGGAGCACTGCCTGCAAATCGCTGTACCAATGTGAAGACTGCAGCGAGCCTTTCGACCATTTTAAATGCCATTGAGCATATTTGATAAATCGTACATTGTACATCACTAAATGCAACGGGATGTCTTCCATTCTTTTTGAGATCAGCGGGCAAACGGCTTTCATTACGCTCAACCGCCCGGATAAACTGAATTCCTTTAACCGGGAGATGTCATTGCTGCTGCAGGAGAAACTGGCGCTTTGCAGCACCTCACCGGAAGTGCGCTGCGTTTACATTACCGGCGCGGGCAAAGGTTTTTCCGCGGGCCAGGACCTTGCTGAAGTAACCGATCCGGCGGGACCGGGCATGGAAAAAATATTATCCGAACAGTATAATCCCATCATCCACGCGATCAGGGAACTGCCAAAGCCCGTTGTGGCTGCAGTGAATGGAGTGGCCGCAGGGGCCGGCGCGAATATGGCGCTCTGCTGTGATGTCGTTATCGCTTCCGATGCAGCCTCTTTCATACAGGCGTTCTCAAAGATCGGGCTCATACCCGACAGCGGCGGCACGTATACGCTGCCACGTCTTATCGGGTGGCAGAAAGCCAGCGGGATCATGATGCTGGGAGATAAAATACCCGCCGCGGAAGCTGAGCGCATCGGCATGATCTACAAAGTGATCCCGCAGCAGGACTTCTCAGAAGAATCAAAAAAGATCGCCGCTACGCTCGCACAGCTCCCCACAAAGGCGCTGGGCTATATCAAGCAGGTACTCAACCAATCTGCCGCCAATACGCTTGATGAGCAACTGGCACTGGAAGACCGCATCCAGCGGCAGGCAGCGGCCACGTCTGATTTTACTGAGGGAGTGCAGGCCTTCCTGGAAAAACGTTTACCTGTTTTCAGGGGCGAATAAAATTTTATGGAACCAACAAAATCTCAAGCAACGGCAACAGTGGCCCGCATGATGGAGCTGGACCGTTTCAGTCAGTGGCTCGGCATCCGCGTGCTCGATATAGACGATGGTTACAGCAAGATTGAAATGACGGTGCGCGCAGAAATGATCACCGGTTTCGGCATTTCGCATGGCGGCATTACATTTTCCCTGGCTGACAGCGCTTTTGCCTTTGCGTGCAACAGCAGTGGCAAGATCACCGTAGCGCTGGATGTGTCTATTTCATTTCCGAATCCCGTTCGGGAAGGCGACGTGATCGTGGCCGAGGCAAAGCGTGTAAATAACACGCGCAAGACAGGCCTGTACCTGGTGGAAGTGAAGAACCAGGCCGGCCAGCTGGTGGCGCTATTCAAGGGAACCTGTTTCAAAACCGAAAAAGATCTCCGCTGATCTTTTTATTATTGATCGTACCATGATCTATTCCTTCAAAGACTTCATCCCCGTGATCCATCCTTCTGCGTTCATTCATCCGCAGGCTGCAGTTACCGGCAACGTGATCATCGGGAAAGATGTGTATGTGGGTCCGGGCGCGGCGATCCGCGGCGACTGGGGCGGTATTGTGATTGAGGATGGATGTAATGTGCAGGAAAATTGTACGATCCATATGTTCCCGGGCATCACTGTGTTGCTGAAGCAGCAGGCCCATATTGGCCATGGCGCAATCATACACGGCGCGGTGATAGGCAGGAACTGCCTGGTAGGCATGAACAGCGTGATCCTCGACAATGTAGAGCTGGAAGATGAATGCGTGGTGGGCGCGCTGAGCATGATCCGTTCGGGAGAAAAATTTCCTTCCCGCAGCCTGATCGCAGGCAACCCTGCAAAAAAGATCAAGGAGGTGTCCGATGAAATGATCGGATGGAAAACGGAAGGCACTGCGCTCTACCAATCGCTCCCGGCAGAGATGCGTGCCCACTGGAAACCCTGCGAGCCGCTCACTGAAATACCCGCCAACCGTCCTGCACAACAGCAGGATTACAAGCCATGGAAGCCGGGGCAATAAGAACACGAACCGGCCGTGGCCGTCAAATAGGTTATCTTTGCCCCTGTGTCCGACAAAAATTTCATCGATTACATCCGTATTTTTTGCCGCAGTGGCCATGGTGGCGCAGGAGCGCGTCATTTCATGAGGAATAAACTTACTGCGAAGGGTGGTCCTGACGGTGGCGATGGCGGCCGCGGCGGTCACATCATACTCCGCGGCAATACCAATTTATGGACCTTATTGCACCTTCGCTATTTCAAGAACGTACTCGCGGAACACGGCGAAGGCGGCAGCAAGAACAACTGCACCGGGCACGATGGAGAGGATATCATCATCGAAGTGCCTTTGGGCACGGTCGCGCGTGATGAGATCACCGGGCTGCAGGAGGCCGAGATACTGGAAGACAAGCAGGAGATCATTTTTATGCGGGGAGGCCGCGGCGGACTGGGCAATTCTAATTTTGCCACTGCCACCAACCAGGCGCCCGATCATGCACAACCCGGCGAACCGGGTTCGGAAGGATGGAAGCTGCTGGAAATGAAACTGCTCGCCGATGTAGGGCTGGTGGGTTTTCCCAATGCGGGAAAGTCTACACTGCTGTCAGTGATCACCGCGGCAAAACCCAAAATAGCCAACTACGCATTCACCACGCTCACACCACAGCTCGGCATCGTGGCCTACCGCGATTTAAAGAGTTTCTGTATTGCCGATCTCCCGGGTATCATAGAAGGCGCCGCCGAAGGCAAGGGACTGGGGCACCGTTTTCTTCGCCATATCGAACGTAATTCCGTGTTGTTGTTCCTCATCCCCGCAGACAGTCCCGATCACAAAAAAGAATTTGAGATCCTGCAGAACGAGCTGGAGGCCTATAATCCTGAAATGCTGCAGAAAGATTTTATCATCGCGGTGAGCAAAAGCGATATGCTGGATGAAGAACTCCGGGAAGCCATCAGTAATGAGCTGCCTGCCAACATTCCGCACCTGTTCATTTCATCGCTCACGCAAACAGGACTGACCGAACTGAAAGATCTTCTCTGGGAGACGTTGAATAAAGCACAGCCGCCCAAGGCTTAGTCGCCTGTCTCAACTCACATTTTTTCCGGCCGGCGGGTTACATTTCCCGCCTCCGGGTATTAACAGTAACCTACCGGTATCGTTCTATTCATCTCGGGCGTTCTGCCTGCCATCTGGAACCGGTTGCTTCCCCATAAGAAACAGTCATTGTGAACAATGTTCCGCCCGCGCGGAAACAGGTATCCTATTGTTTCATCTCATACATCAAATATTATGAAAAAGCATTCAATCAATTCCATCGCAAAGAAATTTTTTCTCGGCAGTCTTTCTGCAGCCATCCTGTTCCTCTCTGTACAGAGAACCTATGCCGGCACGCCCGTCATAAAACAGGGAACGGAAGTATCCGCACCCCGGGCCTCTTTTACTTATCTCGGTAATCATGAGGATGCGCTGCGGTTCGGCGTACAGTATACGAATGAGAGCGGCGCTCCGTTCCGCATAGAAATATCCAACGAAACGGGAGAGGTCGTTTACCGGGGCAACTTCAGGGAGAAACAGTTTTCGAAAACTTTCGAGCTTCCCAAATCGCTCGACTTCAGCAAACTGTCGTTTGTGATCAGGGCGGGGAAAGAAAAGTTCGGTGAAACGTTTTCCATCAACGTCTTTACCAAAACGGTGGAGGATGTGGTGGTAAGCCGCAACTGATAAATTTTCAAAAAAAGTTGTAAAAAAAAGATCGCAAGCCTTCCAAAAGCTTGCGATCTTTTTAAACTGTTTATATCATCAGGCTATTTCAGCCTTCATATTCCTCGTAACTTTCTTGCGCTCTTCTTCGTCCAGCACCGTCTTCCGCATGCGCACGACCTTGGGTGTCACTTCAATGCACTCATCCTGCTGGATGTATTCCATGCATTCTTCCAGGGTCAGCTGAATCTTGGGAACGATACGAACGGAATCATCACTGCCGCTGGCGCGGTGGTTCGTGAGTTTCTTGGGCTCCGTGGCATTCACATTCAGATCTCCCGGTTTGATATGTTCGGCGATGATCTGTCCTGCATATACTTCTTCGCCGGGGTTGATGAAAAAGGAACCGCGGTCCTGTAATTTGTCGATGGAGTAAGCCGTTGTGGTGCCCTGGAATTTCGCCATCAACACGCCATTGCTACGCCCGGGGATCATTCCTTTCCATGGTTTGTACTCATTGAACCGGTGTGCCATTACAGCTTCCCCCGCAGTGCTCGTGAGCATGTTCGAGCGTAGACCGATCAGTCCGCGCGATGGGATATCAAATTCAAGGTGCTGCATTTCGCCTTTACTTTCCATGACCAGCATCTCACCTTTGCGCTGCGTTACCAGGTCGATCACTTTTCCGCTGAACTCCTGCGGAACATCCACCACCAGTATTTCATAAGGCTCGTGCTTCTTTCCGCCGATTTCCTTTACCAGTACCTGGGGATTGCCAACAGTGAGTTCATATCCTTCGCGGCGCATGGTTTCCACCAGGATACCCAGGTGAAGGATCCCGCGGCCATATACCAGGAAGCTATCGGCGCTGTCCGTATCTTCTACGCGCAGGGCCAGGTTCTTTTCGGTTTCTTTCATCAGGCGGTCCCTGAGATGCCGCGACGTAACGAACTTTCCATCCTTGCCAAAGAATGGCGAGTTATTGATGGAAAACAGCATGCTCATCGTCGGCTCATCCACACTGATCACCGGGAGCGCCTCGGGATTCTCGGGATCCGCGATCGTATCCCCGATGGTAAAATCATCCAGACCCACTACGGCGCAAAGATCGCCGGCGATTACTTCCGTTACTTTACGTTTACCCATCCCTTCGAATACATATAATTCTTTTACGCGCGATTTGCGGATGGAGTCCTCGGCCTGTACCAGTGCGATGGGCTGACCTTCTTTAATGACACCGCGGGTCACCTTCCCGATGGCGATCCTTCCCAGGAAGGAAGAATAATCGAGCGAAGTGATCTGCATCTGCAAGGGGCCTTCGGATATTTTCGGCGCCGGAACATATTTGATGATCCCGTCCATCAGGGGAAGGATGTCTTCTGTTTGCTCCAGGCTGTCGTTGAACCAGCCATTTTTGCCGCTCCCGTAAAAAGTGGGAAAGTTCAATTGCTCTTCCGTGGCGTCCAGGTTAAAGAACAGTTCGAATACCGCGTCATGCACCTCGTCAGGACGGCAATTGGGTTTATCGACCTTATTGATGATCACGATCGGATGCAGGTTCAATTGCAGGGCCTTTTGCAGAACAAAGCGTGTCTGGGGCATGGGTCCTTCAAAAGCATCTACCAGCAGCAATACGCCATCTGCCATTTTCAGTACCCGTTCTACCTCACCGCCAAAGTCGGAGTGACCTGGGGTATCTATCACATTGATCTTAACCCCTTTGTATTGTACCGAAGCGTTTTTGCTGAAAATGGTGATCCCCCTTTCTTTTTCCAGTTCGTTACTATCCATGATCAGGTCACCGGTTTCCTGGTTATCCCTGAATACCTTGGTGGCTTGCAGTATCCTGTCAACCAGCGTGGTTTTACCGTGGTCAACGTGTGCAATGATCGCAATATTTCTTATTTCCATAGAACTGGCCCGAAGAGGCTTTTATTTGAGGGTGCAAAGGTACGCCAAAACAGCGGGAAGGGAACAGTCTCACGAAAAGTTAACGATTTGACCTCCGGATGGGTTAAAATGCTGTTGGTCTGATAGTTGCAGATGGTAAGCGCCGGTTAAAAACCCATTTCCAATTCTCTTATCTTCGCCGGCACAAAATAACGATTGTGATGTCACGCAGTAAAATCGCCGGCATAGGGATGTACGTGCCCGAAAATGTAGTTACGAACCGTGACCTGGAACGGTTCATGGATACGACGGATGAATGGATCCGGGAAAGAACGGGTATAGAGGAACGCAGGTACGCGCACCGGACCGGGGAAACAACGGCAACAATGGGAGTGAAAGCAGCGAAACAGGCGCTCGAAAGAGCAGGCACCACTGCGCAGGACATCGATTTTGTTGTTTTTGCAACCCTTTCTCCCGACTATTATTTTCCAGGTTGCGGCGTGATCGTGCAGCGTGAACTGAAGATGAAGGAAGTGGGCGCCCTGGATGTGCGCAACCAGTGCAGCGGCTTTTTGTACGCGTTAAGCGTGGCCGATCAGTTCATAAAAACAGGGATGTATAAAAACATACTGGTGGTGGCAAGTGAAAAGCATTCCTTTGGGCTTGATTTTTCAACACGGGGAAGAAATATCAGTGTGATCTTTGGTGATGGGGCCGCAGCTGTGGTGCTGCAACCGTCTGAAGACGGATCTGCAGGAATACTCAGTACCCACCTGCACAGCGATGGTGAATGCGCGGAAATGCTGGCTATGTTCAACCCGGGTACACACGCCAATCACTGGGGAGACCATGCGGCATACGATGAGGCGGAGATCGGGAAACAGTTTATGAGTTACGCGATGCTCGACGAGGCACAGAACTTTCCTTTTATGGACGGGCCCGCGGTGTTCAAAAAAGCGATCACGAAGTTCCCGGAGGTGGTAAACGAAGCGCTATCGGCCAACGGGTATAGCCTGAAGGACCTGTCGCTGCTGATACCGCACCAGGCCAACCTTCGTATTTCGCAGTTTGTACAGCAATCCCTTAAACTGAAGGATAACCAGGTATTCAATAATATCCAGCGCTATGGTAATACAACAGCTGCCTCGGTGCCCATTGCGCTCTGCGAAGCCTGGCAGGAGGGCCACATTAAAGAAGGCGATCTCGTATGCCTTGCCGCTTTTGGCAGTGGCTATACGTGGGCAAGTGCGCTGATCAAATGGTAATCCGGAAAAAAGTGTCTTCATATGAATAGTGTGCAGGATGAATAAAAAAATACTTTACCTCATCAATCCCATATCAGGCACTTCGGAAAAGGGGGGGATAGCCAAACTGATCGCATCGGAAACGGAAGCCAAAGGCCTTGCTTACCTGTGCATGGATACCCCGGCCCATGGCGATTTTGATCTTATCCGCGACAAGGTTCTTTCCGAACAATTTACCACGGTGGTGGCAGTGGGGGGCGATGGCACGGTGAACCAGGTAACCGGTGCATTGCGCGACCTGCCCGTTCATTTCGGAATCATTCCCTGCGGATCGGGCAATGGTCTTGCACTTTCGGCGGGCATCCCCAGAAAAATAGAAGATTCCCTGGCACTGATCTTCGATGGAGAACCGCGAAAAACAGATGCCTTTCTGGTAAACGACCGGTATGCATGTATGCTGAGTGGTGTTGGGTTTGATGCACACGTGGCCCATGACTTCGCAGCCAAAGCATCGCGCGGCCTCCTCACCTATACACAGCAGAGCCTGCTGAATTTTTTTAGGGCCCAGCCTTACCAGTTCGAAGTGATACTGAAAGATTTTACCTTCTTCACGGATGCATTCTTCATCAGTATTGCCAATAGCAACCAGTTCGGCAACAATGTTACCATTGCACCGCATGCCCGGCTGGACGATGGCCTGCTGGATATCGTGATCGTTCAGAAAATGAACAAGGCCAAATTGCCGTTTGCCGTATTGCGGCAGGTACGTGGCAACAACCAGTTGCAGGAAATGGTAAATGCCATGACCAGGAAGAACGTGCTTTATTTTCAGACGGATGCGCTGACCATCCGCAATGCCCGGCTGGCTCCGCTGCACATCGACGGTGAGCCGGCAGAAACCGCTCCGGAGTTGAAAATACAGGTACTCGAATCCTGCTTTCACCTGATCCGTCCCGGGGAGCCCGCCTGACATTTCTGAAATTTACTGCATCAGTTGCCGGAGCCATGCAAAGGCGCGCTGGTTGACCGGATTGGAAAGCGCGGAAGCGATTCCTTTCTTCTCCAGCGAAGTAAGATGAAAACTAAGGCTGGCAGGAGCATCCTTGTCGGAAGGAACATATTGAAAACATACCCGGTAAAAATCCGGGCCATATAGCTCAGAGAGATATTCCAACTGGTCATGCTGCTGGTAGTCCTGCAGTTTGTACCAGTCATTCTGCAACAGCAGGAAGGGCGTGGTGAGCAGGCTCACGATATCCTTGTTTTCAGGGTATTTTTCCCAGTCGCTAAGGCTGCGGTCCCTGATCTGCAACACGATCACCTTGCTCGTGTTCTCCTTTAGCCAATCTTTGAACACGTCTATAAAGCGCAGGGTCGTTTCCTGGCCAAAATTATCCCGCAACCCGGCGTCCATCACATCGATGACCGGTTCGGTGGGCAGCCATACGTTCGGCAGTGCATAGGGAAAAGTGGCGTTCATGCGCAGGGCCGACAACACGCGCAGGTCCATTCCATCCTGCCTGGAGAAAAACGAATTGAAATCCACCGCATCCGCATCGAACGGTGAGAGCTGCGCTTCATTGAACAGCGGCTTGCAAAGGAAACGTGCGGGCCGTGTACTGACGATCATCTTCCTTCCGTCTCGACTGATCACCGAACTGAAGAACATAAAAGGGATCTGCGCATTGCGTTCGGGTAACTCATATTCCCGCAAACTGCGGTCGAGAAATCCATGTGTATTTTCATTCAGTTTTTCCTCAAAGGCATATCCCCTGTCTTTTGAATAGCTGTAATGATGGTAGGTGAATTTCTGCACGGAGCCAATGATATCCCTCGAAACAAAAGAAGAGAACAGCGGGTTTAAAAGGTCGCGGGAAATATCGTCCACATGCATACTGCTTTGCAGGTCGGTCGCAAAGCCCTCCTGCTTGCGGTAATATAGTTCGCGGAAATAAGCGGCACCCAGCAGCCCGCCGGATGAGCCATTGATGAACAGGGTACGTTGCATCAGCGTTCCGTGCATCATACTGTCGAGACCCTGCAGCGCGTGCATGGTAAAGTTGGCACTGCGCAAACCACCGCCGCTGGTATTGATAATAAACAGGACCGGTTTGGGCTGATCCTGTTTCGACTTCCACGTGTTGAGGATTTTGAGAAAAGCAGCGCGATCCGTTTCAATGTTCTGCGGAAGCACCTGTTCTGCCAGCGCCGCGCGGTTGTAATGAGGGGCGTGACCGATATAACTGTAGTTAAGTCCGTATGCCTTGTTGCGCGGATCGATCACATCATGACGATATAACTGGTTGAACAAAACACAGCAGAGGACTACCAGTGGTATGCTCCAGCTTCCCAAAAACAGGGAGAAAGCCCCCGACACCCCAATAAGGACCGCGAACAGGATGGTAACGCTGGCCGCCGCCGGTATCTGGAACAATCGCGCATCTGACGTGAACCCCACGCCGACCAGGAACAGGAACGCAACTACTACTGCCAGTACCGCGGCTATATGCTGGTGCGCGAATACCTTGTCCAGGAATTCCTGGCTGTAGTGCCTTACGTCCCTTGGCTTGCGGAGATGAAAACGTGCGCTCAGGAACCAGTCAACCCGTACATTAACGCGTTCTTTGGGCAACTGCCTTTTCCTCATCGTACTCCTGATATATTGTTCATTGGCCTTGCGGATAAGTACGCCGAGACGGGAATAGATGGTTTTGTCTGCACCGAAAAAATAGCCGAACGCGATCACAAGTGCCAGCAACAGCCCGCCAATAAAGCCAAGACCCAGGAGAAACACCTGTTCCATCGGGATCAGCTCCTGGTGGCGCGCATACTGGTATCCTTCTATAAAATAGACCGCGAGGAATATAATGGGCAGTAATGCATTATTGATACAATATTTCAGGAAGGGCTGTGCCGTGGTCACAAGGAAACGGACTTCCCGGCTGTGCAGGATAAATGTGGTGATGTTCCAGCTCATAAAATATACCCCTACCGAAAATCCAACGAATGCGGTGCTCAGCGGACTAACCTGCCCGAAGTATTCGGGGGCCAGGAAAAGAGAATCCGCACCATACGCTTTCATAAAGCCGCCATAAATGGTAGCCGTGAGTATATACCAGAAAATGAGAAACACCTGGTACCTGCGGAAATGCAGGAGCAGCAGCTGCACCGGCAATGAGTACCAAACGCCAACCAGGTATTTTTTCATATCAGGCAAATAAAAATATCAGGCCCGCTTGCGGACATACGTTTGCGGGTCACGACAACCGCAGGCGGAAAGAAAACAGCACCATCACCAGCATGGAAGAGCACAGCAGGTGGAGTGGTTGCACCCATGCAGGAACGTTGCAGAATGCCATCACCATCCCCAGTGCCATCAGCAGCACAACCAATACCAATCCGGCCGTCGCAGGCCGTTTCAATATCCCGCTGCCCTTCAGTTGCGACACCTTCCAGTACAAAAATCCGCAGGCAAGTGCCACTATCCACGAAAAACTACGATGTATATCGAATACAACATTCAGCCTGCTGATCCACAGCTCCCGGTGAGTGTAGTCCAGCGACTTCGATACCTGGTCGATCTGCTGACGCACATCGGTTCCCAGTATCACCTGTATCAATAATAGTATCATTGCCGCCGCCGAAATCCATTTCAATGACCGCTTCCTGATCTTTTGTCGCTTGTCGAGCAATGCCAGTATCCGCACGGGAATCGCGGCCAGTGCCAATGCCAGCAGCATATGCCCCGTAATCTTGAAGATGCCGAGATTGGAATTGACAACCAGTTTTCCCAGCCATGCTTCCATGCCTGTGATCGCGAGCATGGAAACGGACAGCCAGAATATCGCGGGGCGCAGGCGGTAAAACTTTTTATAGCTCCAGCAAACATACCCGATGATCAGGAGGCCGAGCAGGCCGGTGCAAAGGCGGTTGATCCATTCGATCCAGGTATGCCAGGCATTGAATGTATGGTCGATGTCCTGCGCACTGAGATATTTTTCGTAGTCTGGCGGCAACTGACCCGCATTAACGGGTGGGATCCATCGCCCGAAGCAGCGGGGCCAGTCCGGGCACCCCATCCCGCTCTGGGTGGTACGCACGATACCGCCAGCCAGTATGACCAAAAAAACAGATATGATCACTGCCTGTGTATAACGTATGTAGGCCCGGTTTCGATTCATTTGTAGATTGCGTCCGGTTAAACGCGATTCAAAGGTAACAGGAGAAGGAATACAAGATGCTGAGATCCTACCACCAGGACGAACATGTGGAAGCCGGCTGTGATGAAGCGGGCCGGGGCTGCTTTGCAGGGCCGGTATTTGCGGCCGCTGTGATACTGCCCAGGGATTTTTTTCATCCCCTGCTCAATGACAGCAAGCAGGTATTGCCCGCGGTACGTGAAGAACTGCGCCTGGTCATTGAAGCGCAGGCAGTTTCATTCGCCGTTTGCCGGGTAGACAATGAAGAAATAGACCGCATCAACATTCTCAGGGCTTCTTTCAAGGCAATGCACCTGGCCGTCGACCGGCTCAAACCCAAACCCCGCCTTTTACTGATCGACGGCAACCGGTTCGTGAAATACAAGAGAACGGCGCATCATTGCGTGGTGAAGGGAGACGGGATCTATGCCAGCATTGCTGCCGCCAGTATTCTTGCAAAAACATACCGCGATGCGTATATGGCGCAGTTACACGAAGAGTTCCCTCACTATGGCTGGAAAAAGAACAAAGGGTATGGCACCGAAGAGCACCGGGAAGCGATAGCCGAGTTTGGCCTTTGCAGGTATCACCGGAAGAGCTTTGATATCGTGCCGCAGCCAGAGCCCGAATTATTCTGACCAAATGCCCGCACCCTGCCGGATAATTTCAGGCGGTTCTTTGGTGCAGTCTATGATCGTGGAAGGGATCATTCCCCCGATCCCGCCATCCACTACGATGTCTACCTGTTTTCCCAGGTTCTCGTGTATGAGTTCGGGGTCGGTGTATTCCTCTACCATTTCACCCGGAAGCGAGGCACTGAGCAGCGGGTGGTCCAGTTTTTCAACGATGGCACGGGCGATAATATGATCGGGTATCCGCAGCCCGATCGTGCTTTTTTTACTCTGGAGGATCTTTGGCACCTGTTTACTGGCAGGCAGGATAAAAGTATAGGGGCCGGGCAGGTAGCTTTTCAGCATGCGGTAAAGTGGTGTGGAAATGCTTTTGGTGTATTTGCTCAGATCCCCCAGGTCACAGCAGACAAAACTAAGTTGCGCTTTTTGCGGATCTACCTGCTTGATCCGGCAGATCCGCTCGATGGCTTTGTGCTGAAAGATATCGCAGCCAAGACCGTAAATGGTATCCGTAGGATAAACGATCACCCCGCCATCCAGCAGGCATTCCGAGATAAGACGAAGGTGACGGTCTCCGGGATTCTCCGGGTGCAGGTGCAACAGCATGGTGCAAGGTACAAAGTTAACAGGTGCAGGATGCTGTACAGGCCGGATACGTTCCGTTCATTGCGCTCACTTGTATTACCTTTGCATTAAATTTTTTCTATGCAGCTACGTGCCGTGGATGTGGTGAACGAGATCAGCCCCGAAGACTTCAGGAAGCATTATTACGATCCCCGTCAACCCCTGATTATCAAGGACCTGGCAAAACGGTGGCCTGCTTACCAGAAATGGAACTGGGATTATTTCAAGGCACTGGTGGGTGATCAGAAAGTGGCCCTGTATAATAATGTAAAAAGCGATGCTTATACGCCGATCAACACGGCTGACGACTACAAGACCTTTGGGGAGTATATTGACATGATCAGTGCGGGCCCTGCCGGCTGGCGCATATTCCTCTTCAACATTTTTGAGCATGCGCCGGAGCTTACAAAAGATTTTGACTGGCCGGAGGACCTGATGAAGGGATTTGTAAAACGCTACCCGATGCTGTTTACAGGCGGTGCCAGTTCAATCACCCATATGCATTTCGATATTGATCTCAGTCATATTTTACATACCCAGTTCATTGGCCGCAAGCGGGTATTGCTGTTCCCGAATGAAGAACAGCATAAGCTGTACCGCAAACCGTTCGAGGTGTTGAGCCTGGTGGATTTTTCCCATTACAACCAGCAGGAAGGCAGCCCCGACTACAATGCTTTTCCTGCCTTGAAGGGGGCCAATGGGTTTGAAGTGATACTGGACCATGGCGATACCCTGTTTATGCCTGCAGGCTACTGGCACCATATGGAATACCTCGACAGCGGGTTTGCGATGAGCCTGCGCGCGCTGCAGTCTTCCCTCGGCGGAAAATTGCACGGGGTCTGGAACCTGTTCGGGATGCGGAACATCGATACGCTGATGAAGAAAACGATGCCAAAGAAATGGTATGAATGGAAACGAAGGGAGATCTACCGGCTGGCGGAGAAGGAGATGAAAGGATAGTTTTTTCCGTAGGCAATTATTTTAAAGCACCCGGGCGTATCATTTCAGCCAACCTTATCAATCGGCAGTGTGAAGAGCAGGCTTAGTCAGTTTCTTTTTAGTTGCTTTTTGGTCCGCCGGCGGCGAATTTTTGACTGCCGGGGTCGCACTGATAATAAATTTTATCTTCAATGCCCGCTGCATTTTAGCGATCGTTTCAAAGTTCAATGGTGTATCCCCGCGGAATAACTGGGTCACGTAGCTCGGGGATGTCTTTATTTTAGCGGCAAGTGTTTTTTTATTGATGCCATTTATCTCCTGGTATTTTTCAACTTCGCCCAGGAACATGTACATCAACAATTGCGCGGCCTGCCTGATTTGTTCATTTTCATCCTTGGGATTTAACAGCTCATCCCAGTCGGACATCACTTTCGATAATTTGGTATTCATACCTGCTTATTTTAAGTATCATGTTTTTAGCTCTTCCGCTGATCTTTCTTGTGGTTTTCTTTTCGAGCAACTCGACGGCCACGATATATAATGTGCCATTTAATCCTCTTTGTTCCTTGCAATAAATTCTAACGTTCTGTCCTGTTTGGAACATCTTTATCGCCGTTACTTTTTTTGTTTGCTTGTTAATCGATTCCGGACCATAAATATGCGAATCACGTGTACCAGACACTATTACGTTTACTACGTCATTGAATTTTCGCTTCCTGGTTTCATCGGCATTAATAAAACGAAATATTCTTTTCGCATTCACAGCATCAATACAGACGTGCCTGCGCCCGTCTTCCGATGATCTTAATATGAATGCTTGCCTGAACAAAATTAAGTTATAGGTTAATTTCTCAAAAATATAATTTAGTGAGTGAGTGTTTCTCTTGCGTGTATTGGCAGCCGGCGGTCCTCGGTGTAACAGCCAGGTAGCTACCTCCTGAAATGGTTAAAAAAAAACGGCGGCCTCCCGGCCGCCGTCCGCTTTCCAAAAGCGCCCCCTAATTAACCAGATATTTCAAAAGAAGATTTTTCAGTTTAAAAACAGCGGCTATAAAACCGCCGTTTACTTGCATATATCCCTCCATTAAACAATACAATATTACATCGCCAGGAAAGCGAAGTCAAGCGTGAAAACACCCTGTTTTTAAGCACCGACCCTAACACAATAATAAAGCCGCCGGCCAGTGGCCGGCGGCTTTATTAAATCAATTTCAATTTTTCTATCCCGCGATCTCCCATACTTCCCTTCCGCGCAGCAGCTTGTCAAGGTTACTCTTCCCCTTCGATGATATGGTCTCTTCTATCTGCATCGCCATCACATCTTCGTAGCAGGGCCGGTCCGTTTCATAGAACACGCCAAAAGGTCTTGGAAAATGCCCTTCCGTTTTCGGATCGTCGAACATCCGGATCAGCGCCTGTGCCTTATACAGGTCCCTTTCATCATGCACCCACAGGTCCGATACGCCCACATCTCCGCCCAGCTCCACTACCACCGGCTTCATTCCATCGATCCTGATCCCCCTGTTCTGCGAAGCACCGTATACCAGCGGTTTCCCGTGCTCAAGGAACAATGCTTCATCTGCCTTGGTCGACTTTTCCGTGAACATCTCGAACGCCGCATCATTGAATATGTTGCAATTCTGATATATCTCTACAAAAGAAGCACCCTTGTGCTGGTGCGACCTGATCAATACCTGTTGCAGGTGTTTGGGATCCCGATCCATGCTCCGTGCAATGAAAGTAGCATCGGCACCAACGGCAAGCGCCAGCGGATTGAACGGGTGATCGATACTGCCGAAAGGGGTGGACTTCGTTACCTTATTCTTTTCCGAAGTGGGTGAATATTGCCCCTTGGTAAGGCCGTATATCTGGTTGTTGAACACCAGCAGGTTCACGTCGAAATTCCTGCGCAGCAAATGAATGGTATGATTACCTCCGATGCTCATGCTGTCGCCATCACCGCTCACGATCCACACACTCAATTCGGGCCGGGCCGCTTTTAATCCCGAAGCGATCGCCGTTGCGCGCCCATGTATCGAGTGCATCCCGTAAGTGTTCATGTAATACGGAAAACGGCTGCTGCAGCCGATACCCGAAATGATCACAATATCTTCCCGGGGAAGACCCAGTGTCGGCATCACCTTCTGCACCTGTGCCAATATTGAATAATCACCGCAACCGGGGCACCACCGCACTTCCTGGTCGGTGGCGAAATCCTTGGCGGTAAGCGGCGGTCGTGTGGCTGTTTCCATATTCGGTCTGTTATGATGAGGCCCTCCCGGGCACCCTTACAAAGATAGAAATCAATCTCCTGTTTTCATCGGCTGCATCAGCCTTTAACAGGTCATTTTCTCCCTATTTTCCGCCTGTGAGCGCTTCCCAGTATTCAGCGGCCCGCCGGGTATGCGGAATCACAATCGTTCCGCCTACTATATTCGCCACGGCAAATATCTCATACATCTCCTCCGTATTGATACCCAGTTCGTGGCTCTTTCCCAGGTGATATTTAATGCAATCGTCGCACCGCAACACCATACTGGCTACCAGTCCCAGCATCTCTTTGGTCTTCTTGTCGAGCGCACCCTCCTCGTAAGTGTTCGTGTCCAGGTTCCACAGCCGCTTCATCACCAGGTTGTTCTTGCTTAGTATCACCTCGTTCATTTTCTGGCGATAATCATTGAATTCCTGCACTAGTTGGCTCATATCTTTCCGTTTAGATACCGAAAATACAAAACAGCACTCACTCCATCATTTAATTGCGGGCATCAAAAGAAGCTTTTGTATTTTGAGGTCATAACTACTGCCATGAAAAAACATCTTCCATTCCTGCTCCTGCCCCTGTTGATGGGCCCGGCTCTTGCCCAGACCGGTGTTCGCAAAGTAAAGGTGACCGACCTGCTGCGCATCAAAAGCATCAGCGGCGTAACGCTCAATAACGATGCCTCCAGGCTGGCCTGCACGGTTACCGCCATTGAACCCGACCCCGAAAACAAAGGGGAGTTCAGGTACCTGAACCAGGTTTGGATGTCTGGTACGGGCGACAACGCCGCTCCGGTACAACTGACCACGAAAGACGGCTCTTCGCAACCCGCCTGGAGCCCTGATGGTACGCGGCTCGCGTTCGTACGCCTGGCAGATCATAAACCACAGATATTCCTGCTGTCATTGCTAGGTGGCGAAGCCGTTCAGCTCACGCATTACAAGTACGGGGCCGGCACGCCGAAGTGGTCGGCGGATGGCAGGAAGATCCTCTTCTCTTCCAATATCTCCCTTCGGGAAATGCTGGAGGATTCGCTGCTGGACCCGCAGGGCGGCCTGCCCGCCTGGCCCTATGAAAAACCGGGCTTTGACAGGAACAGCAACCTGGCCCCTAACAGCGCCAGGGCCGATGCCGATGGCAATCTCGATGAGATCCGCGCCTATCTCGCCAACAACGAAAAAGAAAAAAAAGCCAAAGTGCTCGACCGTCTCCAGTTCCAGGAAGAGGCAACCACCTCCTCCGAGATCTTTTTCAACCATTTCTTTATTACCGATGCTTCGCCCGCTGCCGCGGTAACCGAACTGACACGCGGCTTCTACAGTTATTTTGGTATCGACAATGTTCCCGGGTCCAATCATTTTATTTTCAGCGGCAACATGGACCCCTCGCAGCATCCTGACCGCGCACAGGAGTCCTCCCTGTACCTGCTGGCCGATGGCAATACCACGCTGCTTGCAGGCGCTCCGGGCAAAAGGGTCGGTGGCTTTAAAGTATCGCCATCGGGCAAATGGGTGATCTTCGACTATGGCGGTACCCATATCACCGACATCCCGCAACTGGCGCTGCTGCCACTCAATGGGAGTGCCGCGGAAATGATATTGATCCCCTTCGACAGGAGTCGCGGAAACTACACCTGGAGCGCCGATGAAGAGTCTGTTTATTGCAGCGCACAAAGCAATGGTGGTGCGCCACTGTATAAAGTGCATATTCCCTCCGGGCAGGTAGAACGCCTTTCGGGTTTTGATAATGGCATTGTAAGCTTCGATGTAAAAGGTAATACGCTGGTCTATGCCAAAACCCAGGTAAGCGATCCTTTTGAGTTATATCGTGCCGATACGCTGGCAAAAAATGAAACGGTGCTCAGTTCTTTCAACAGCTGGACCCGCGACAGGGATCTTTCCACCCCCGAAAAACACAGCTTTGTCAACAGCAAAGGCAAGGAAGTGGAATATTGGGAGATGAAGCCCGCAGGGTATATACCCGGCCAGAAATATCCGCTGCTCCTGGAGATCCACGGCGGTCCCACGGCTATGTGGGGACCCGGCGAAACAAGCATGTGGCACGAGTTCCAGTATTTCTGCTCCCAGGGATATGGCGTAGTGTACTCGAACCCGCGCGGCAGCGGCGGCTACGGAACGGAGTTCCTTCGCGCCAACGTGGAAGACTGGGGCACAGGACCGACCAGCGATGTACTGACGGCGCTGGACAATACCGTCGCGGAAGGCTGGGCCGATACTTCTAAACTGCTGATCACCGGAGGCTCCTACGCGGGCTACCTCGTGAGCTGGATCATCGGGCACGACCACCGGTTCAAGGCAGCGTGTTCTCAGCGCGGCGTATACGACCTGTCTACCTTCTTTGGTGAAGGCAATGCCTGGCGCCTGGTGCCCGACTTTTTTGGTGGCTATCCCTGGCAGCCGGAGGCGAAAAAAATACTCGACCGCGAATCCCCGATCACCTACGTGCAGAACATTACTACACCATATATTATGTTTCATGGTGAGAACGACCTCCGCACCGGCACCATACAGGGCGAAATGCTCTACAAAAGCCTGAAGGTGCTCGGCCGCCCGGTGGAGTATGTGCGCCACCCCGGCGGCACGCATGAACTGACCCGCAGCGGCAATAACCGGCAACGGATCGACCAGATGCTGCGCACGTATGAATTTTTTGAACGATGGATACACTACTGAACAGAATATTTCCATTTTGGGAATGATGGTAACTTTGAGGCCGGGAGCTATTTTCCTGCCTCAATTTTTTTTATGCAGCAACGCGAACTCGGCCGCTCCGGCATCCTCACAGCTCCTCTTGTATTTGGAGGGAATGTTTTCGGATGGACCACAGATGAGCCCACGTCTTTCCGGCTGCTGGATGCCTTTGTGGATGCCGGTTTCAATATGATCGACACCGCCGATGTTTATTCCCATTGGGCACCGGGCAACCATGGCGGCGAATCCGAAACTGTCATCGGCAACTGGCTACAGCGAAGCGGTAAAAGAAACCAGGTAGTGATCGCTACCAAGGTGGGAAAGGATATGGGTGATGGAAAGAAAGGTCTCTCTGCCCGTTACATACGTGCCGCAATGGAAGATTCCCTGCGTCGCCTGCGCACCGATCATATCGACCTGTACCAGTCGCATGAAGACGATCCGGCGACTCCCCTCTCTAAAACCCTGGGTACCTATGCCGACCTGGTGAAGGAAGGAAAGGTCCGCGCTATCGGCGCCTCCAACTATTCCGGCGAACGATTGGCGGAGGCCCTGGAGATCAGCCTGCAGAATGCCTGGCCGCGTTATGAAACATTGCAGCCCCTGTACAACCTGTACAACAGGGAGCCTTTCGAGAAAGAACTGGAGCCGGTTTGCCTGGGGGAGAACATCGGCGTGATCACATATTCTTCTCTCGCCAGCGGGTTCCTGACCGGCAAATACCGCTCCGCAGATGATCTGAATAAAAGCGTCCGCGGCAGTGGCATGGGCAAATTCATGAATGAAAGAGGGTTCCGCATTCTCAATGCGCTTGACCAGGTGGCAGCGCAACTAAATACAACACCGGCAGCGGTATCACTGGCCTGGCTGATGGCGCGCCCTTCAGTTACCGCACCCATCGCGAGCGCTACCAACATTGCACAACTGGAATTATTAATGAGTGCCGCCACACTCCGGCTGGACGAAGCCGCCATGGCACTGCTTGATGCCACCTGTTAACCGGACGGCGGAAAAAAGAATAGTGCAAAGCGGGAATCTTACACCGCCAGCGAATCAAATTTTACCGTTTTGCTCCAGAGCTTGCCGCATTCATCCACAAATTTCTGGTGTTTGGGATCCTTATGGTAGGCATCCATTTCGCTGCGCTCAGCGAAGCACATCAGCAATGAAACATGCCAGTTCTTTTGCGGGTCATCGGCCTTGTATTCCTGCGGGAAGCCAATATGCGAATAGCCGACCTGTTTGATCGTTACCAGCTGTTTCAAGCCAGCCACCAGTTTGTCGCGATCGCCCGGTTGTTCGTCGGGCTGCATATAATATAGTACCAGGTGCATCAGGCGCGGACCCGCTGACGGGGTTGCAGCCTGCGGCCACGCGGCAACGGCGCCCAGTCCCATGGCGGTTATCGATGAATGGCGGAGAAATTTCCGGCGTGAGATATTATTGCGCATGTGCACTTGATTTTTGAATTTCTGACAGCCAGTCGGTGATCGCCTTGCTTACCTGCAGGGCTACTTTCTGGTGAAACTGCGGATCCAGTATTTTTTTCTCATCCGATTCATTGCTTAAAAACCCGATCTCGAGAAGGCAGTTGACAAAATCAGTTGGCTGACTGAGCGTGAAGTTGAAATTACCCACGTTGCCAAACTCATCCATCTTTATCTCCAGCATTCTTTTCAATACCGCCTGCGACAAAGGCCGGAACCCTATGTGCTTATAGTAGGTACTGCTCCCTTTGATCAGCGCATTGCCCGAAGAATTGAGGTGCAGGCTGATCAGGATGTCCGGGTTCTGGTCCTGCAGGAACAGCACACGGTCCTTGATATCGTAGCTGGTATCGGTGGTGCGCGTCATGATCACGCTGATCTTCTGCTTCTTCAGCAGTTTCTCCAGCGCCACGGCAAATTTGAGCGTATACATTTTTTCGAATGCATGCGTGCGGACGCCGTCTGCTCCCATATTGGTTCCCCCGTGCCCGGCATCGATGGCGATTTTCAGACTCTTGATATCGAGTTTCGCCGGCTGTCTTTTTACTTTTACAATAAGCGCTTTGCCGTGGTAACCGATACTATATCCCCAGTGCTGCTGGTGTTTGAGTTCGATCGTTACACGTACTACATCGTCTTCCACCTGGTTATAGTATACGTTGACTATCTCTTTCAGTGATTGCAACTGTGTGATCCAGTTGGTATTGCTCTGAACGCCATAGAGGTCGATCATGATCTTCGAGGGATCAATTTCCATCCAGCTTTTATAGGGCAGGTGTTCATCCATGCTGATCGCCAGGATATCATAGCAGGTATCGGTGCCCTTTGCGTTCCACGAGCTGGTGAGATAGAATGGCTTTTCGCGCGTAGCGGTATCGCGGAGGATGTATTGTTTTTCGATATAGGCAGTGTGCTGTTTCGACAGTTGCACCTGGTACATGATACCCGTAGAATCGATCACCTTGAAAAGAACAGTGGTATCCACATAGCCCAGCTTGGCACCCCCGAGGCGATCATCGCCCAGGCCATAGAGCAACGCCGGAAGTTTACCCGTGGACCTTCCCAGCCAGTAATTGTTGTGATTATTCTGCGCGGAAAGATGAAAACAGCAGAGCAGCGCCAATAGGGGGAATGATAGCTTCATTCCATGAAAGTAACAAAAACCTTTGTTCGTTGGGAGCGCAGTATTAATCGTATTTGCGCAGGTGTGCCGGTATCCAGAGATCGCGGTAGGTAAGGGTAAGATTGAACTGGGTATAGTTTTCCCTGATCAACCCGTTATTGGTAGTACCATTTACACCTACTTCGAGTGAGGCCTGAAACCCAAAATTCGGGAAACGGGCGGGAGAAAATCCACCTCCAACGGTCATTCCGTAATTTTTCAGTTGCGTTCCGTTCAGTTTGAGATAAGACTGGTCATAGAAAAGTCCGCTCTGAAGGAAGTATTTTTCAAATGAGCTGCCATCGCGCAGCTTTGTTTTACTGGAATATTCGAATCCGCCGGATATACGATCGCTGTTCACCAGGTTGTAGCTGAGACCGCTGTACTGAAGGCTGTTCCAGTCCTGGTGGCTGTAATCCAATGCGAAAATATATGCGTCTTTCAGGGTTGCGGAAATACCGGCGGCGTAGGCAACCGGCAGCGCAAAATAGTTCTGCTTATAATAAAGACCGGGTATGAGCATCGTGTTGCCGCTCTGCACCTGAAGGTTGTAGTCTGCACGCAGGTTGGTCTTGGGTGAAGCGGTTACCCCGATGTTGATGCCCAGCTTCTGGCTGAGTTTCGCATGGTACTGAGCGCCAAACGTAAAATAGAAGTTATTGAGTACGAGGTTACGGCTGGTGATCAGGATACTGTCGGTAAGCCCGGTTGTATTCAGCGTTTCTTTCTGCAGCAACTGCCCGAACAGGTAGGAGGCCTGAACGCCCACTGAAAAATTCTTGTTGATACGGAAACTGTTGGTCAGGTAAAACTGGTTGGTGCTGCCGGAACCCTCATAGTCTGCGGGAACCGATTGTGAAGTACCAACAACAGCCTTACTGGCTGAAAAAGAATAGTTGGAAGTAGAAAATGGGAGCAGTCCGAGGCTGACACCCCACCAGGATTTGATTTTCGTTGCCAGCACCACTTTCTTGAACTGCAGATCAGAAGCAGCGTCGCCGGTAGCGCCTGAAGTGATCGGCGTACCCGAGTAGGTCACGCCCTTGAAACGGGTAGCCACCTCAATATTAAAAAAGTGATTGTCCAGTGCCGAATAGGACGCAGGGTTAGCCTGGTACAGAAACCGGTTACTGCTCAATGAAATACCCGTATTGGCCATGCCGGTAGAGCGGTCGAAAAAACTCTTTTCTATGTCTCCTATCCCGATAACGGAATACGGCGAAGTATTATTCTGCGCACGAAGTCCCGCTGCACTGGTCAACAATAAAAAAAAGAGAGTAACTATTTTCAACTGTCTCATGAATGTTATTTTGTTTGAACCGCCACGTAGTACACATCCAGTTCTATCCTGTTATAAATACCCGTTGTTTTGTCCCCGAACACCAGGCGGGGAAACTGGGTTTCGTAGGCGGGACTGGGCGGCGCAAGCAGAAGTCCATCGGTGGAGGCAGCAAAAGCGGGGTTCTCCACCAGGCTCTTGATATAAGTGGTGATATCGTAAGTATAGCTACTTTGTCCGCCCGCATAGTCCAGTGACAGGGATCCGTACTGTATGACCGCGCTTCCGCTGGCGGTGGGGACAGTGAGGTCGGTACCCAGCTGGTTGGCGAGCGTGGTGGTCGACAACCGGAGTTGCGGAGGCAGGTAATACTGGGTATTGTAGGTACCCACCACCGGTCGGATGATCAGTTCTGCCCTTACTACTTTAAGGTAGTTGGGTATTTTCAGGACATTCTGAACATTGGGGAAACGCAGCTTCGCAACAGCACCCGAAGATGTCTGCGTGTAGGCCGCATGACCCGTGGCAGCGCTCGGCAGCACGTTTTGTTTGCCCGCTGCGGCCGCAGGTCCGAGGTTCTGTAAGGCGGTGCCTGCCCTGTCTGCCGTGATATTCACGAAATGGTGGGCGTTGTTCGAAAGCGTAAAGTTGATAGAAGATGTATCGGCATACAATGCAGGCGTGTGATACACGAGGTGCATGGTAAGACTGTCTTTACAGCCTACGATCAGGTTGCTCGAAGCATTGGAGCTGATCCGCATGCCGTTAAAGAAACTCAGGAACTGCGAGGAGTTCTGAATGAAATAGTCTGCCGTCTGTATCTTGGAAAAAAGGACGCGCCCAAGGTTATCATCCAGCCTGATATGAATGCTGTCGGTCAGGTTGGGCCGCACAACAAGATCGGTGGAACCCAGCGGCGTGGGGAATACGGGGTACTGGTCAACATTATACAGGAAAGGGCTGGTTGATCCGTTGAGGCTAAAAGGAGTGATCAGCTGGTTAAGCTGCGAAACCTCGATATGAAGTGGTTTCGTGGTATCGCCGTAGTAGTTTTTGTTCAGGAAGAGTGTCAGGTAGAGCGAATCGTAAATCCCTTTTACATAGTCAGGGGCGTTGGTAGTGGGTGGAGTTATCTCAAAGTAAGTGCGGCTGTCTATGCGACCGAAAAGCGGGTCGGTATAGCCGCCGACCAGTGTAACACCTTTGGCGGAGGTCGGAAAAGAGTCGATGTAAACCGTGGAAAGGTCTACTCCGAACGTGTCTACCTTAATCAGCTGTGTAAGGCTGTTATCCAGGTACTGGCTGCCGTAGTTAATATCCACTTTCTTACAGCCGGCAGCGGCAAAAAGAATAAAAACGGGCAGTAAAAAATAGGAAAGTAATTTTCTGGGCATCATGTTCTCCTGGTCTACAATTAAAAGGCGAATATAGTTTTGAAGCGCCACAATAATGGGAGCGGTAGCTGTTACAAATTTGTTAGTATGGATGAACAGCGAATATATGCCCTTTATTGTTGACTATTTGCCGACGAATGAAAGATATGGGGGAGCGGGTGCCTGCAAATCGTTTTCACCGGTTCCCGTTGTTCCTTTTCCAAAATTTGCCTACTTTCGCTGCCCCCGGGGACGAAGTGCCTGGTCCGTGAACTAAAATCATTCGCAGACAAAATAACTATATTCGTCCTTGAAAGGACGTTGAAAATCCATTTTAACGATTTGCGCAAACCCCACACAAATAATTTCAGCAAAATTTTCAGTCAATGAAGCAATTAAAGTACTTATTCTTTTTACCGATCAGCTGCGTTTTGATTTTCCTGTCTTCCTGCGGATCAAGTGGTGTAGATGCATTGAATAGTGGTAACTGGATTTACCTGAACAACCAGTTCCCGGGCGACCAGCGCAACTCTGCCGTTTCTTTTGTAATCGGCAATACTGCTTACCTCGGTACGGGTTACAGCCAGGCGAGAAATATCCGTTATTCAGACCTTTACTCCTTCAACCCCACCTCCGGATGGAGCCAGCTTGCCAGCGCACCTGCCGGATTTACACCCCGCAGTAATGCCGTTGGTTTCTCTGTAGGCACCAATGGTTATGTGGCACTGGGGCAGGACAACAACAATAACTACCTGCAGGATACCTGGCAGTACACGCCTTCCACCAATACCTGGACGAAAAAATCCAATTTCGGTGGCTCTGCACGTATCGATGCAACAGCATTCGGTATCGGCACCCTGGGCTATGTGCTCTGCGGTTATGATGGTGGTTCCAACAGGAAAGACTCCTGGTCTTACAACCCCGCTACCGACACCTGGGCGCTCACTACGGTGCAGTTCAATGGTGGCAAAAGAACCGGCGCTATCGTTATCGTGCGAGCCAACAAAGCATACATCGTAACGGGCACGGATAATGGTACTGAAGTAAGCGATTTCATCGTGTTCGATCCATCCAGTGCTTCTCCCTGGACCGCATTGCGGAGCATCTGTAATTGCAGCAGCGATACCTACGACGACGACTATACCGATATCGTAAGAGACCATGGTGTTGGCTTCCTGGTAGGTGATTCTGCTTACATCACCACCGGCAGCAATGCAGGTGCCTACAGTTCCAAGACCTGGGGCTATGATTTCGTTCACGATACGTGGTTCCGCAAAACCAGCTTTGAGAAAACGGCGCGCAGCAATGCCGTCGCATTCACTTTGCAGAACCAGGCGTTCATCACTACCGGTAAATCCAATTCGCAGGACCTGGATGACCTGAACCAGTGGTTCCCGTATCAAGACTATAATATTAATGATTAGAAGAAACTGGGTCTATTTTCTCTTCGGTTTCTCTGTGCTGTTGTTCGTCGCTACCAGGATCTGGCGAACGCCGCAGCCGAAAAAGGGGATGGCCGAACTTTCGGGCAGGACCTTTCATTCGGATAGCCTTGGCTGGGGATACGATATATATGTGAACACGAAACGGATGATCCACCAGGAGATCATCCCCGGGGCTGAAGGACGCAAAGGATTCATAAACGAACAGCAGGCGAATATCATTGCCAGCCTTGTGATCCAAAAGATGAAAGCATACCGGACACTCCCCGAGATCACAGCACACGACCTCGACAGTTGCGGGATCACCAGGTGATCCCCGGAAAATATAAAAAAGACCCGTCCTGTTAGTTAGCAGGACGGGATTTTTTTTTGCTCCTTTTAAAAGAAAGCGCGTTCCTGTTATTTTTTATGAATGTTTCTCTACCGCGTCATTGAGGCCGCCGCGGAATGCGTTCCCGATGGGGATATTGTAGGAGGCGATGTGTATCTCGTTGCGGCTGATATAGTCTACCTGCGAGAGAGCCACGATGTAAGAACGGTGCACGCGTATAAACTGGTCATTGGGAAGCTTTCCTTCGAACTCCTTAAGGTTCTGCAGGGTGGTGAGTGGCGCCGCCCTCCCTTTGAGATACACCTGGGTATAGTCGCGCATGCCCGACAGGAACAGAATCTCCGGCAGGTTGATACGCACCAGCTTGTATTCTGACTTGATAAAAAGAAAATCCCTTCGCTGTGGCACTGACTTTGACATCCTGCTGATTGATAGGTACGATATATGGTAAAGTTGACCCTTTTCCTGCAAAGGGCCTCCCCTCATCCTTCAAAAACAATAACCATTGGCTTCCACCAGGGTATTGGCGATCCGGCGGCGCGCCTCTTTGGTATTGAATGATTCCGTTTTCGTAAACCGTTTCAGGCCGATGTGCATCATCCGCAATTCGTCTCCCTCTGCAAAAGCGTTGAGTGCCTCCTTCCCGGCTTTATGGATCCTGTCTGCCGCATCGGTGAGATAGGTGCGCATGATATCGGCCTGCCGGTCGTGCGGCAGGTTGTTTTCCGCCAGTTTCATCACGCGCAGGAGCGCGCTTTCTGCATGAAACGTCTCCATCGCCATGTCTGCGATATTCATCAGTATCTCCTGTTCCTTATCGAGTTGCATCATCAGCTTCTGTACCGCTGCACCAGCGGTAAGCAGGATCGCCTTCTTGAAGTTGGTAATGTATTTTCTTTCTTTTCCGAAAGGCCCTTCCTCTCCTTCACTGAAATCGGGAATGCTCATCAGTTCCTTCTGCACATTTGCAGCAGGCCCCATCAGGTCGAGCTTGCCCTTCATGGCCCGTTTCAGCATCATATCTACCGTGAGCAGGCGGTTGATCTCGTTGGTCCCTTCGTAGATACGGTTGATGCGTGAATCGCGATAGGACTTGCTGATCAGGTACTCGTCGCTGAAACCGTTGCCACCATGTACCTGCACGCCTTCGTCAACCACGTAGTCCAGCGTTTCGCTGCCAAACACTTTCAGCATGGCGCACTCGATCGCATATTCTTCTGCCGCACCCAATAATGATTCGGCAGACGATTTCCCGGCAGACCGCAGCTCTGATTCTTTCGAATTGATCCACCCGGTGGTGCGGTAGAGCGCACTTTCTGCGACCCAGATGCGGATGGCCATTTCCGCCAGTTTGTACTTGATGGCCCCGAATTTATAGATCGGCAGTTTGAACTGCTCGCGGGTCTTTGCATAGCTGATCGAAATCGTAGAGGCGGCCTTGCTTCCACCCACAGCAGCCGCACACAATTTCAGGCGGCCGATATTGAGGATATTGAAAGCGATGATATGGCCGCGGCCGATCTCGCCCAGCACATTTTCAACCGGCACTTTGCAATCCTGGAAATACAGCTGAACAGTAGACGACCCCTTGATGCCCATCTTGTGTTCTTCCGGACCCTGCGTAAACCCCTCCATTCCCCTTTGCAGGATGAAAGCCGTAAATCCCGAGGGATCCCCGCCTTCCACTTTGGCAAACACGGTGTAGACATCGGCAAATCCTCCATTCGTGATCCAGCATTTTTGTCCGTTCAGCAAATAATATTTTCCGTCTGCGCTAAGCCGGGCCGTGCTTTTGGCACCCAGTGCATCGCTGCCGCTATTGGGCTCTGTGAGACCGTATGCGCCCTTCCATTCTCCCGTCGCCAGCTTCGGGATGTATTTTTCTTTCTGCTCCTTCGTACCGAAATACAGGATCGGCAGGGAGCCGATGCCCGTGTGCGCAGAAACGGCCACGGAAAAAGAATATCCGGCACCGAGCCCTTCATTGACCAGCGTTGCGGTAATAAAATCTTTCGCCAGTCCGCCGTACTCTTCCGGGAACGAAGTGGCCAGCAATCCCTGCGCACCCGCTTTCCCGATCAGTGATGGCATCAGACCCGGCTCCTGCGCATCGATCTGTGCAAGCAACGGGTACACTTCGGCCTGCAGGAACTGGTGGCACATATCCATCACCATTTTCTGCTCTTCATTAAAATTCTCGGGGGTCAGCGTATCTGCGGTGCTGCTTTCCCGGATGAGCCATTCACCTCCGTGGATGGCTTGCCGAACGGTTGTTGTTTCAGGCATGATTCAGGTATTTAGATAAGGTTATTATTTCAGGTTATCGTACACGCGCTGCAGCACTACCTTCACCATTTCTATTTCTTCCCGGTTCACGTTTACAAGCGCCTCGTTCATAGTCTGGTTGGCGATCTCGATGGTAAGCTCCTGCATATCCCGTGCGGTTTCCGTAAGACAAACCAGGTTGATCCGCCGGTCTTCCCTGGAAGCCGTTCTCTTCACCAGTTTCTGCTTTTCAAGGTTGTCTACCAGGCGCGTAATGCTGGGCTTGTCACGGAACGTACGAATGCATAGTTCCTGCTGGCTCAGGTTATCTTCTTTCCACAAATGGTACAGCACGCTCCATTGTTCTATCGTGATGTCGAGGCCGGCCTGCCGGAAATTTTTTTGCAGCCGCCTGGCCACGGCGGTTGAGGCCATCCCGTTGATGACACTGTAAAGTTCCCCCCGTCTGAATTGGTTGTTTGGCATATAGTTAGTTATGCAACTAATTTCAAATTTAGGCATATCTTTATCAAACGGCCTGCAGTGCCCGTTAAATTTTTTAAAGACAGACCATTCTTCATGGCGCAGCACTCTCTTTCCTGGCAGCATTCCCTGATCAGTTATCATCGTTTCGGGCACGGTACAGAATGGGTGTTTGCTTTCCACGGCTATGGGGAGAACGGCGGGTCTTTTGCCGTGTTCGAGCCGTTACTGGGAGACCGTTACACGCTGATTGCGATCGATCTGCCCTTTCATGGCCTCACCGAATGGAAGGAGCCGACCCCTCTCGTGGCCGCCGACCTGCAGCAGATCATCGACAGCATCGCCGGGAACCGGCAACGGTTCATTCTCATGGGCTTTAGCATGGGTGGACGCATTGCGCTCTCCCTGATGGAACAGGTGCCCGAACGGGTTGAGCGCGTTTTCCTGGCAGCACCGGATGGATTGCACCAAAACCCCTGGCATTTTTTGTCGACCCAGACCTGGTTGGGCAATCGCATTTTCCGGTATACCATGTCTCACCCCGGCTGGTTGTTCGCGGCAATGAAAATTTTCGCACGTGTAGGCTGGTTTGATAAAACGATCTTTTATTTCGCACACTACTACCTGGATGAACCGCAATCCCGCCGGCTCCTGTATCATCGCTGGACATTGCTGCGGAAGTTCGACACTCCCGTCAGAAGGCTGCGCAGGACGATCCGCCAGCACGCCATCCCCGTGACGATGGTATTCGGGCACTATGATAAGGTGATCCCGCCACGGCACGGGCATATCCTGCAAAGAGGGTTGGAGACCTGGGTTACCGTATATGAGATCGAGGCAGGTCACCAGTTGCTGCGGGAAAAGCACGCGGCAGAAATCGCCCGTCTGTTTAGCGGTAAATGAATTTTCTTTGCTTCATGCTGGCACCCGTTTTCCTGGCCGTTACCTGCTTGTTATTTGCCGTGTATGCGGTGATCATGTTGCGTTACAGGAGGTGGTTCCTGCGACTCCAGCCTTTTCAATTGCCTGCCGGTCATATTCCAATCACTTTTTTTTCCGTGATCATTCCTGCCAGGAATGAAGAGGATGCGATCGTCGCCTGCCTGCGTTCTGTGCTGGATCAGCAGTATCCCTCTCACCTGCTGGAAGTGATCGTGGTGGATGATCATTCCACAGACAATACCGCGGAGCTGGTGAAGCAATGGCAACAGCTCTACCCGAACCTGCAACTGGTAAGCCTGTCGGAACATGTGAAGGGACAACCGCTGAACTCATATAAAAAGAAAGCGATAGAAACAGGCATTGGCCAGGCGCGGGGCGAATGGATCGTGACCACTGATGCGGATTGCACAACCCCACCCGGATGGCTGGCGCATTATGATGGGTGGATACAACGGGAGAGCCCGGTGTTTGTGGCGGCACCCGTAGTGATCCGGGGAAATGGGTCCGTGCTGGATTCTTTCCAGGTGCTGGATTTCATGGCCCTGCAGGGGATCACCGCCGCCGCGGTGTCGGCTGGATCCCACAGCATGTGCAACGGGGCCAACCTGGCTTACCGGAAGAATGTGTTTTATGAGGTGGATGGTTTTCGCAGGATCGATCATATTGCCAGTGGGGATGATATGCTGCTGATGAACAGGATACGGGAAAGATATCCGCAGCAGGTAACTGCCCTTTTTACGCAGGACGTGGTGGTATCTACACAGCCTATGGATTCATGGATGGCCTTCCTGAACCAGCGGGTACGTTGGGCAAGCAAGGCCGACAAGCTGGATGACCGGACGGTGCTGCCGGTACTGCTGGTTGTTTATTTTCTGAATTTGACACTGTTGCTCCTTCCCTGGCTGGCGTTTGCCGATCCCATTGTATTGATCTGGTGGCTCGGGTTGCTCGTGGGAAAAACGGTGGTAGAGTCCACTTTTGCCGGTCCTGTTGCCCGCTTTTTCGGGATCCGGCTCTTGTGGTGGTTCCCCTTATTGCAGTTTCTTCATATTCCTTATACGGTGCTGGCCGGCTGGCTGGGCAAGTTTGGTTCCTATCGGTGGAAGGGGCGGAAAGTGGTTTGACAACCTATGAGGTTGGGTACCTTGCAGGTTGACAACCTTATAGGTCAACGACCTTGCAGGTTGGGCACCTCGCAGGTTGGCAACCTTATAGGTGAACGACCTCGCAGGTTGGATACCTCGCAGGTTGACAACCTTATAGGTCAACGACCTTGCAGGTTGGGCACCTCGCAGGTTGGCAACCTCATAGGTTATTACGCCACAAACACTCGCACCGCCACTATTTCAATATCCGGTCTTCCGACCACCAGATATATACTACCAGGCAGATCACCGAGAGCAATACAAAAAAACAGAGGAAAGTGTCCTTCATGTGCAGAGGGTTGATTTTTTCGACAATACAGGAGATATAAAGTTTAATTCATCATTATGTTGCTTACCGATCAGGGACAACCGGTCACTCGTTGTTCCTGATTTTTTGCTGCCCGCATCACCCTGGCGATGGTCATCTCTGCCCGGTGCATTATATTCACCCTGCAATGGACCGCCACGCCTCCCTTTTTACCAGACGCTTTTTTAAAAACAAGGGCGCCCTCCCGGGATTGATCCTGATCGGGACAGCTTTGCTGCTTGCACTGTGCGCCTATTTGCTGGCACCGGACCATTCCCCCAATGCCAACCGGATCGTGCCCGAGATCGGCAGCCGCCCACCGGGCTTTGTTATCCATATGCTGCTGGTCAACCGCGAGGAAGGACAGGCGCCCCACAGCCTGGTCCGGCGCATGATCTCCGGCGAAGAGAACGCCTACTACTATATACCCGTCACCAGCTGGCAGGTTCGTGCAGATAGCATTGCGTACCTGAAGTTTATGGATGATGGCGTCACCGAACGCGGATCGGTCGCACGGCAGCAATGCCCCGCCAACCCCATAACAACCGAACACTTTTACCTCGGCACCGACAAATTCGGGCGCGATATCCTGAGCCGCCTGCTGATCGGCACCCGAATCAGCCTGGAAGTGGGACTGATCGCTGTTGCCATCTCTCTCTCGATCGGCATCCTCCTGGGCGCCTGGGCGGGTTTTTTTGGAGGATGGGTGGATGACGTGATCATGTGGGGCGTCAACGTGATCTGGAGCATCCCTACCCTGTTGCTCGTCTTCGCCCTGACCCTGGTGCTGGGCAAGGGTTTCTGGCAGGTATTCATCGCCGTGGGCCTCACGATGTGGGTCAATGTGGCCCGCCTGGTACGCGGCCAGGTAATCGCGGTTAAGGAGCTGGAATACATAGAAGCGGCGAGGGCGCTTGGTTATTCATCCTACCGCATCATCTTTAAACATATCCTTCCTAATATCATGGGGCCGGTAATGGTGATCGCCGCTGCCAATTTCGCTTCCGCAATCGTGATAGAGGCAGGGCTCAGTTTCCTGGGTGTGGGCGTGCAACCACCGCAACCCAGCTGGGGGCTGATGATCAAGGAAAACTATAATTTCATCATCACGCACAATCCGATGCTGGCGCTGGCGCCGGGCATCGCCATAATGTTGCTGGTACTGGCATTCAACCTCGTGGGCAATGCGCTGCGCGATGCGTTGAATGTAAGAGGGAAAGTGTCGTGATCCTGTGGGGATATGCTCAATACTTTTGCGGCTGCATGCAGTTCGTTTGACTTCTAACACGTTTACACCACATGAAAAAAAGGTCGTTTATAATATATTGTAGCATCTACGCGCTGCTTGTTGTGTCTTTCGCTATATATTGGATCATCGGTTTTCCAATAATTGTGAAACCGAAAGGAGATGAGGTTTTCGTCTTCGGGGAAATATTGCTGGCAGTTTCTTATGTTTTTGTATTATTAATGCAACTGGTTGGGCGAAGATTTAACTGGCTGTTTTTATTGACGGTCCCGGCCGGTATCGCCTTGATCTCATTTCTTTCTTACGCGGTGCTGTTTTTCATTGCCGCATCTGTCACCCTCATGGATGGAACGCCGCCGCAACTGATCCTTTTGTACTCGGTCGTGAATCTGCTCGTTACGTTCTTTATTTTGAATAAATGGATAAAAAATGTATCGCCTGCACATCCTTAAGCAACCCATTATCCAGGCATTGGAATCACCGCGGGTTTCTCATCGTCCAAAGATTTCTTTTCTTTTCCCGCCTCTCCATTCAGCCAGATGAGCATCCCGATGCAGAGCCAGAAAAGACTGCCGATCTTATCCGTCTCCACCAGGTCGCTCAGCAGGTTCACCGTGATCACCATGGAAAAAACAATACCGGTCACCCACGCTGTTACGCGGTATCGATGATTCTGCAGCGTATGCATCAGTCGCTGTGCTGTAAGCAACACCGATAATACCAACGCGATCAGAATCAACAAACCGGGCACGCCCTGCTCCAGCGCCGTGAGCAAAAAATAATTGTGCACCGATGAATGATCGGGGTTGTTGCTCACCCAGGTCTTGAAAGCACCGGCAGTATAAGAGCGATATTGTCCATAAAAATTATTCGGTCCGAAGCCCGTCACAGGACGTGCGATCACCATCTTCACACCTGCTACCCAGCGATAGAACCGTTCGGCATCCGACACATCCTTCAATGATACCGTTGCGGCCAGGTGCGCCTCGAAATCGGTGTGAAAGATCGTATGTGTGTAGTCGGGTATAAAACGTACATAGTGATCATGATACAGCAGCCAACCGGTAAAGCACGCCGCGCCCAAACACACGATCACTAATGTCTGCCGCAACCAGCGCCGGTACATGACAACAGCGGTCACCACGCCCACCAGCAAAGCGGCCCAGGCGCCCCGCGAATAAGAAAGGAACAGCGCCACCAGGCACAGGATGATCGCCACGCGCAGCCATCTCCGGTACCTGGTATGTGTTTCGGTTCTGAGCAGTCCCCAGCAGATCGCCGTAATGCATACGAGCATGGCCGAATACACCACGTGGTTCCTGAAAAAAGGCCACAGGGTTTCTTTTACACCCCCGAAAGAAAATCCATAGGCAGCATGCCGCAGCAGCGATTGCACGACCACCAGCAACATGGGTATCCCCATACAAAGCGCCAGCCGCAAAATATCGCGGGAAGACCGGAACAGTACCTGCGGCAGTAATACAAAAGGAAAAATATACCAGGTCTTTGCCAGCAGGAATTTTACGGCGATCCAGGAGTCGAGGGCATATGCGCAACAGATGGCCGTCCATCCCCACTGAATCACTACCAGAAAAAACAGCGGGTTCTTCAATACCGAAAAAGGAATCCATTTGGGTTGATGGATCCACTTCAACAGGCAGCAACCCGTCAGCAGCATCAGCAATGCTTCATCGGGCAGATCCATGCCCAGTGTAGGGCTGATCGAAACTTCGGCAGATAGTGGGAGGCACACAACCATCCACCAGAACAATTGTCCGGTGGCGCTGATGGTCATCCCCGCTAAAAACCAAAAAAAAATAAATACAAACGGGATCAATAACCAGCAGGGCTGGCTCAGGAGGATGGCTGCCGCACCGCAAAGCAGGAACAGGAAAGCAGCGGGAAGCCTACCCTTCCTCGCAAAGAGCCTTGTATCAATTCCGCCGTTCATACACGAGTGAGAGGATCATGGCAAAAAACAGGCTCCCGAAAAAAGTGGAGACCAGCACCAGCAACTTATCTGGTCGCCCCGGCAGCGGGGCCGGCGCTGCGCTCTCGATCACATAGAGTGAGGGAGGGGTGCTTGCAATCGCCAGTTTCAGCTCATTGACCGAACGCTGGTATTGAATGGCCTGCGCGATGTCTGACAAGCGGGCAGCGCCCTGCAGGTCGGCGGGCTTCGAAGTATCGTAATGTTTTATACCCTGTTGCAATGCAGAGAGTGAAGCGTTCAGCTGCGCGATGGTTTGCGTGTACACCATCTTCCACATGGATTGTTCATGTGCCTGCACGATCGATACCAGCTGGTTGGCAAGTGAGGCCGAAAGTCCGGCGTCTTTGGTCCAGGCCGTTATTTTCAGTTGCCCGTTGTCAGTCTTCTGCACGGTGAGGTCATCGCGCAGGCAGTGCATGGCATTGCGCCGCTGTACCGCGGCAGGTTTATCAGGGTTGGTATGATAGTAGGTTTCCAGGTGAAAACTGTCTGTCAGCTGGTAATACACGGTATCGAGTTGTGCGATGGAGTACAGCGTTTCCACATCGTCTCCATTACCAAAAAAAGAATAAAGTCCCTGTATCTGTGGATTGAACAGCCGCGCTTTATCGGCCAGCAGGGGGTTCGCCGGCAGCACCACTGCGGAAGAACGGTATTGAGACGGCATAATAAAAATGATAGCCGTTGCAAGCACCATGCATACCAGCACAAAAGCGGCAATGCGTTTCCACTGTTTCAGCAGCGCGGCGGCTACGCCTATGAGATTAAAAGAAGAGGACGGAAGCATATCGTGAAAATACGGAATAATACTGCATGTGTCGCGGAGAGATCACTCTTCTACTACCACGTTGCGGGCAAAGCTTTCATCGAGTGAGATGAAGGTTTCGGTCCTTTCAATGCCTTTGATGTTCTGCAGTTTGTCGTGCAGCACCACGCGAAGTTGGCGGATATCCCGGCAGACGATCTCGGCGAACATGCTGTAATTGCCCGTGGTATAGTTGAGGCGAACGATCTCAGGTATTCTTTTCAGTTCTTTTGCAACGGCATCGTACAGGGAACTTTTTTCGAGGTAGATGCCGATAAAGGCGATGACATCATAGCCGAGGGATTTAAGATCGATGGAGAGGCGTTTGCCTTTGACCACTTTTTGTTCCTCGAGCTTTTTGATGCGTACGTGAATGGTACCCGCGGAGACGAACAATTTTTTACCCAGTTCGGCGTAGGATATTTCCGCGTTTTCCGACATCTCGCGGATAATCTGGAAGTCGAGTTTGTCGAGGTTGGGTTTGGTGGCCATTCGATACCATTTTTGATGAATATAGCAAAAATAGGGGCTTCATATTGAATCCTATCTAACATTATCCATAATAATTAAATAAACATCATTAAGGCACCTGTTTCCAGCAAAGAAATGTTATTACATTTGACACTATGTAGTGCCATAAATAAAAATATAATTATCATATATTGCTATAAATCGAATTTATTATTACCTTTGAATAATATATATGGATTAAGCAAATGAATAAGAAACCACTTCGACGGACACGTTTTGAAACTGTTGCTGCAAGGAGAACACAAAGAATACTTGACTTACTCGACATTCTAGGCAACTGTTCCAACAAAAGCAATTATGAATATACTGATGAAGATGTTCGAAAGATGTTTTTAGCGATAGAAAATAAAACTAAAAACATCAAAACATCTTTCGGAAGTGCTGTTAATAGGGATGAAAAAAATAAATTCAAATTTTAAAGAATTTCATATGCCTACATCAACTCTTAAATGGGGCTCCGAGATAACAAAAAAAGGCTGGGATGGTTTAAACGATGCGGCAATTAATGCTTTTAACAGTAATGTGATAAACTCTTTTGTCAGGGAGATGTTTCAGAATTCGAACGATGCCAGAGATAAATTATTAATAAATCAGCAAACGGGAAAAAGGCTTCCACTTCACATTTCAATCAATTACAAAACGTTCAAACAGGAGCAATTCCCGAATTTTGAAGAATTTATTGATATTTTCAGAAGAATCAAATGTGCAGAAGCAAATGAGCAACATGTTGAATTTTTCAAACATGGTGAAAAAGCGATGGGCAAAAGAGAGGCAATTAAATTTTTTATTTATGAAGATTTCAATACGACGGGACTTTCCGGCGACGATAACGATCCTACTTCCACCTTTAGCTCTTGTGTACTATCAGAAGGAACTTCTGTAAAGCCTGACGATACTGCTGGTGGCAGCTATGGAATTGGAAAGAATGCAATTTTCGCCTTTTCAAAATTAAGAACAGTTTTTTATTCTTCATTAAATAACAAAGGCGAATCCATTTTTCAAGGTGTATCCAAACTAGCCTCTTTCACTGATGTCGAAGGGAACACCCATAGAGGAAGAATTTTCTGCGGTCATGGAAACGAGCTAAAGTCCGTCCGAAATTTCGAAGAACTACCTGAAATATATCAGGAGGTGTTTAGACGAAATCGCCCTGGGCTTTCGCAATATGCTGCTTGTCCTTTAGATAACGCAGATTGGCTTGAACAATTCACAAAAGCGATTCTGAGAAATTATTGGTTACTTCTCTATACTGAAAGTTTAATAGTTGAATTGAAAGATCAGGACAATTTGGTTTTAAAAATTGAAAATTCAAATCTTGAAGAACTTCTACTGAAATACTATGATCCTGAAAACTACACTCCTGACGATAATGTAGAACCCGGTGGCAACCCTTATGAATTTTATAAATGTATAGTTGAAAATACATTTAAAGAGATGGATATTGATAAACTTGGCAAAGTGAAATTCTTCTACAGGGAACTGTCTCATAGTACAACAAATCGGGTTGCATATATGAGAAACAACATGGTTGTCTATTCAAGTTCCATCTGGGGCTTTGGGTCAATCAATTACTGCGGTGTTTTTATTTGTGAAAACAGAGAAGGGAATGTCATTTTGAGAATGATGGAACCGCCAACTCACGATTCGTTTGACCCCGAAAGATTAAGCGACAAAACCAACAAGTATTCTCCGGTGGATGGTCGGAATATTCTCTGGCACATCAAACAGCTAATCAATGCTGCGCTTCAGGAGATATCTGAAAAGTACAAAAAAGCAGCCGAGGATATACCATGGCTGGATGAACTTCTATCGTCACTTACGGGTGCTAGTGGAAGCGGCAATAGGATAAATATTGAGTCAGACAAGGAAACTCCCGAAAGGATGGGAGTGATGATGAAAACAACGGTCGCGTTTAATTCTCTCTCCAGAAATACGATGGTTTATGATCCCACTGGCTTTGTCCCAGGTACAGGTGTTAAGCCAATAAAACCTGGGCCTCCAAGACCCCAACCTCCAAAACCACCCAAACCGGGCCCCAAACCGGGTCCGACACCGACACCAAATACAAAAATTGGAAGCCGTGTTTTCAAGACCACACTGAAAAGAAAAATTAATGGGGTCGACTCCTATGCCTACAAGATGTTTTTGACTTCAGAAAGCCTTACTGGCACAACGGATGTTTTAATAAGTCAAAAAGGAGATAGTGGAAATGTTGTATGTTTTGAAATTCTCGAAGTAACTGATATTAATGAAAGTAGGTTAAAATTTTCTAAGGTTGACAACACGAATGGAGACACCATCGCGTACAAATTGAAATCGGTTCCAATTCCATCTCAACTGTTGATTTATTTGTCTGAACCCTACAAAAGCAGCATTAAAATAGTTAAATCCTAAAATAAAAAATCATGTTTGCAGAAGGCTATTCATTTCCACATCCCGTTCTTGGAAATGACGACGACATTTCAGGTGAATTTAATGTTTCAATGGAAATAAGCCGAACGGATGGCAAGAAAATTGTTTTTGAAAATATACTCACGAATATAACCAACGACTATATCAACTCTTTAATCAAAACTCAAGATGCAAACTGCTTTGTTAGAATCCATTGTAGTTCAACTTTCAGTACCTGGATGCCCGAGGCAAAAACAAAAATTGAGATTGACGAGAATGATTTAGTTAACAAGATTGAAGTGCAGGTTTTTATTATCACGCAAAAAAATATTCCAAATTATTCAGACAATTCATTCAACGCACAATATGGAAATGAAATTTTCTCGTTGAATAAAAATGAAGTGATTGCAATCTCCGGAAAAGAAACAATTCAAATTCCAAAAATTAATGAAAAACTCGGGCTGGGAAATATCTTCAAGTTCAATTCACATGACTATAATCAGCCTATAAGATTTCAATTTCTACAGGACAGAATTCATATAAATTATCCGGAAACAAAAAATGGCGAACACCCTCCCAACAAACTATTCTCAATAACTCCATGGACAGCATTTAATACCTTCATCATTCCCGCATTGGCCGAAGCCTTAAAATTTATGGACGATGACCAAGATACAGCAAGCAGGTACGAGTGGTTTACGACAATTGACCAACTGCTTCCGGCTTCCGAAAGGACTAAAGATTTCTATGCCGACGCTCAGCAAATTCTACAAAGGGAAATGCCTGTTCTTTTGTTATACAACGAATTAACTAGAAAATAATTTGTATGAAGCAAAATATCAAAATTCTTAGTCAGAAATGTTGCGAAGATTTATTGACTTTTCAATCCGACAATTTTTTGAGAGACAAATATCGCCAGGAAAATTATGATACAACTGGGTTAGAATTTTTGAAAATCAAAACTAACTATCAAATTGACAATGATTTGACTTTAGGTGTGGAAGCAAGGCATGATTGCCAAAACAGCATCGAAATATTTAAGCAATTGCATACCTTAGATAAAGTACAGGCTAACGATAAACGGTTATGGGTGACGCTAACTCATACTCTATACTATAACTATTCAGTGCAACGGTGGGATATTACTTCTGAAAAGACATCATCTAATAAAATTATCGACCGACTTCATTTCGAAGGCTCCGGAATTGATTCCAGAATGGGGAATTCGATTTCAAGGCTGTGGTGGACTGCAAAAGTTACATTTGATAACAAACGAAGTGATGAATTTGAACTAACAAGATTGATTTGGGAAAAGCAAGATGTTCAGGTTGCGCTTATGGAACGAACCTTTTCCACCTATCCAAACGTCATTCAAGGATTTCTTGAATTCTTTAAGAGCAATAAACAACTCAAGGAAGATGAGCTCAGAGGAATAATCAAGGGGCTTAATGCGTTAGGTGGTGTAAAAGTTCTACCATTGTTGCCAAAGGAAGAGATTATTACGGAGCTAAAAAAGATTGCCGACTACAGCGACATTTCAGTCATCTAGCTTTCTAGTAATTTTTTCTTAATCGCTTTTGCAATTGCGTTTGCCATCAATGGCGGGACAGCGTTTCCAATCTGTTTGAATGCTGCGGTCCTTCCACCTTCAAAAAAATAATCATCCGCAAAAGATTGAATTCTTGCAGCCTCACGCACGGATATTGACCTTATTTGCCTCGAATCCGGATATATGTAATAATGCCCGTCTTTAGATATATGAGCTACGACAGTATGAGAATGCCCGAGTGGATCAACAACTTTATATCTGTCAAGAAATGCTTCTGTGTTATTATGGCTTTGCAATCGCTTTGGCAAATCATTATACTTCAATCTTTCCTTCTTGTTTAACCATCTATCAACAGCAATTGAGTATATTTCTAAATCTCGCTCATTGTGGAATCGTGTAATATGCTGAGTCGTAAACTCATTTCCTCCCCGTATTTCAGTTATTTTCTGGTAGTCGTTAACTACCTTAGTATACTTGGCAATGTTCATCTCCTGGCCTGGATTTAATTTTGGCAGATCGGCAAATAAATCCTTTCCTATTTGCCAATTATTTTCAACAACCAAAAGTTCCGGAAATTCAAATTTAGATTTTCCTCTTCGTCCAATGATTATTACACGTCTTCTTTTTTGCAATACACCATATTCTTCTGCGTTTAGTACTTTGTAATCCACTGAATAGCCAACCTGTTCAAATAATGCAAGCATTTCTCTTAGATACTTTTGGCTACCAGCGGTAAGAAGACCTAGAACATTCTCAAATACGAAATATTTTGGTTTATACCGCCTAAGAAATTCTGCATAATATCTAAAAAGATAATTTCGCTTGTCACCATTCATTTTATTAGGATCCCGACTTCGACCCACTAATGAATAAGCTTGGCAGGGCGGGCCACCTATTATTAGATCAACCTTTTGAAAGTCAAGCTGTTTGTCAATACTATCAAAGATGCTCTCAATTGTTTGCTTCGTTATCTCAATATTAATTACGGATGAAATAATTGTCGATGGAATACTATTCCACAACTCATCCTTTGTAATTTTACTCTTCAAGTAAGAATTGTATTTGTCGAGTTTATTATTGTGACTTAGACAATGGAATGCCAACCTCGTCTTCAAGGTATCTGACGCCTCTTTATTCATTTCAACGTGAGCGACAGGATTGAATCCTTCACGAATAAATCCTTCAGAAAGCCCTCCGGCACCTGCAAAAAGATCTATATAATTCATTTTTGCAATTCTGGGAATTAAGGGCATGCTATCGTTTTATGAAGCTTTTTAATAACAGTGTTCATTGTAGAGGTGATTTTATCTTTCTTTAATTGACATTCAAAGAGTATAATTACATTCCACTTATCTAATTTCAATTTCTCAATATTCGCCTCATCCAGTTGCTTATTATGAGCAATTTTATTTACCCACCATTCTGTTTTAGTTTTGGGGACAACGAAATACTTGCATTCATTATGCCCATGCCAAAAACAACCATGAACAAATATGGCAGTTTTATATTTTGACAGTACAATATCCGGTTTCCCGGGTAGTTCTTTACTGTGCAATCTATATCTGAATCCATTTTTGAATAAAAATTTACGAACTACTAATTCCGGCTTTGTGTTTTTTGAGCGGATTCGGCTCATGTTATAACTTCTGACTTCTCTGGTGTGCACATCTACCATCCTATCTATATTTTTTCAAGTAAGAACATATTGCAGCCAAATACTAAGTTATTGTTTTGTCAGATGATCCATTTCCGGTTAACTCTTCCTAATCAAGTCCTTTTCTTACCCATATTAGGGCTTCGATATGCTATTGCAATTAACAGGTATACGGCGCAATATATTGAACATTGACTATCCAACCACTCGGAGTTGACCTGCAAATCCCATGATTGTGTTTTCTCAACTACTTTAAGTGTGCTGCGCACTTCTTTAAGATTTTCTTAACCAGCGTTCTCCTTCTCCCGCTTGTTTAAGATAATCAACCCAACCCACGCCCATGACCGCCAAAACCTTTCTGCTATTCATGCTGTGCGGGGCATTTTTTTCATCCCATGCACAGGATACCATCCACCTGAGAAAGGATATCCGGAAATCTATCGTAACGGACCGCCAGCCTCAGGCCCTTTATGCCGAACTCGGCGGCGCCGGAGTAGCTTTTTCCGTGAATTACGACAGGCGGTTCGGTGACAGGCTGGATGGTCTCGGATGGAGGGCCGGCATCGGCTACAGCTTTGATAACTTCTCACGTTTCACATCCCTGCCCCTGGGGATCAATTACCTGAAGGGCAATGCACGCCTAGGCCGCTATTTCGAGATGGGGGTAAATGAAACCCTGGTCTTTGTTGCCGGTGGCAGTCACTTTGGAGATGCGTTTTTCATAAACGACCAGGCTCTATCAGGGACCGTGCTGGTCAATTCCATGCACTTTGGGTACCGCAGCCAGCCGCCCACGGGTGGGTTTAACTTCCGCGCCGGTCTCATGCCGTGCCTGATCTCGGGCAGCTCGGGAATGGGCGTATACTTCAGCATGGGATTTAATTTTTGAGGCGGCGACGGACCTGGCCTGACGGATCTATTTTCCAGCCGCCACTTTCCAGATCGTATTGGATGCATCGTCAGACACCAGCAACGAACCTCAAATATCGCAAGGGATCATCTACGCCTCTCTGCCCTTCTTTCCCGCTTTTACAAAATACATAATGGCCACGATTTCCAACCCCATCCCCACACCCATGATGAAGCCCTGAAGCCAATCTTCCAACGGCACAAATTTTTTTAACCAGAAAGGAACGGTGATCATCAATAAGCCTATCGGCAATAACAATTCAGCCCGTTTGCGTTTGTTTATTTTCATGCTATTTTAGTTGATTGAGCAAAGACTCTGTTTTTGTAATGAGCCCATTGAGCTTCGCGCTCTGTTTCCTGAACATTCTGGGACGTAATACCGTCCATATCAGTAACAGGTACACCACCAATGCGGCATATACTATAATCGTGAGATTCGTGTTCTTATGCACCAGCTCGAACATATACAACAGCAGCCCTGCCGAGCAACAGGCCAGTGCAATGACCTGCGTTCGCCTGAAAAAATAATGCTGGTTCTGGCGCGTTTTTTCCAAGAACAGGAGAAAATCCCTGTTGGTATTGTTCTCCAGCCGATAGAACCTGGGCAGTGAGCGTGCATTTGTCCAGGCCAGCATCGCTGCAGCAATAATCAGTAGCCATTCCCCGATGCGGGTGGAAAGCATCGCGGAATCATACCGGGCCATCGCCCCAAACATCAGCGATGCGAGAATGATGGCCACCACAATCAAAAAAAACTTTTTCCGAAGCGTTTTATTGCGGTACTTACCCACCAGCAGGATGATATCCGCTGATGCCGGCAAACTGCTGGTATCGGTATTGCGCCATATCTGCCGCAGCTCATCCAGGTTATTCATACTGCTTGAATTTAATGGCCAGTTTTTCTTTTATGCGGTGTATCCGCACGCGGATATTCACAGCGCTGATGCCCACGATGTCGGCGATGTCTGCCTGTGGCAGGTCCTCCAACACCAATGAAATGATGATGCGGTCCACTTCTTCCAGTTCGCTGATACAGCGGTACAGGACCGCCAGCTTTTCATCCGGGCTTTCGTCTTTATGATCGGTTACCTGCAAAGGCAGGTCAGAAGTGGCCCTTCGTTTAGACGTTTCAAGGGCTCTCAGGCAATTATTGGTGGCGATGCGGAATATCCAGGTGCTGATCTTCGCCTGCTGCTTAAATGACGGCAGGTTCTTCCACACCGAAATAAACGTTTCCTGTGTAAGGTCCTTCGCATGCTCCTCATCATTCACATATCCCATACACACCCTGAAGACCTGGGGTGAATAAAGAGTATATATCTCCTCAAAATCGATCATAGGTGCGATGTAAAATCATTCATTTCAACAAATTACCTGCTTTAGATACGGCAACCTGCCAAATGTTACACCCGATGCCGGAATATTTTGCCGGTCAATAGGATTTATTTGAAACTCAGCCAGTCCGCCTCCACCACGCCGCCTTCTTTCAGCACCACAAACAAATGCTGAACACCGGCCCGGAAATTCAGTACCGGCGCTTCCACCATTTTCCATTCACTGCTTTTCGGAATTTTCAATTCTGCCAGCACCGGCCCGGAAATGCTGTTTGCCCGGACCTGAAGAATGCCACCTGCACGTGACCGCGCCTTTACGGCAGCGTGTGTCAACGATTTCTTTCCAAAATCAACACTATTATATTGTATCCATCCGTTCGTGTTCTCAAAAACAGTCTCCCATCCCCTGAACTTGTCCAGCGTATCCAGGAAGGAAATATGAGCACCGCTTTCGCTGATCCGGCTATACCTGTCCACCTGAATTTCTTTTGTGGCCAGGGTGATCCCCGGCCCGCGCAACGTGGGCAACACTTTTCGTATCGTACCGTCATCATTGAAAAATAAACTGTCTGCCCTTACCGAACGCGCCTTATCAAACGAAGGCGAATAGTCGTTGTGATGATAAAAAAGATACCACTGTCCCTTCCACTCTATGATCGATTGATGGTTCGTCCAGCAACCCGTCGGCGATTCATCCATGATCACACCGGAGAACCTGAACGGCCCCAGGGGGCTGTTGCCGATGGCATATTCAAGACGTTCCGTTTTGGCTTCCACGTGCGGGTAGGTCATATAGTACAGACCGTTTCGTTCAAAAAGATACGGTCCTTCTTTCAACCCCTTCTGCGGAAGCTCGCCGACAATCTTTGGTTCAGACGCGAGCTCCAGCATATTTTCCTTCAGCTTTGCCACGAAAATATTCCCGGAAGCCCAGTAGAGGTATGCCTGTCCATCCTTGTCGATAAATACATTGGGATCTATTCCCCTCACGCCTTTGATGGGCATTGCCTGCGGTACAAACGGGCCTTCGGGCTTGTCGGCTATCGCCACTCCCACCGTAAATCCCCGCCCGTAAGCTGCAGTGTCTTTAGGAGAGCTGGGAAAATAAAAATAGAATTTCCCGTTCCGTTCAATGCAGTCGGGCGCCCACATGCTATAACTGTTGGGCCGTACCCAGGGAACGCTGTTCTGCTGTACGATCATTCCATGATCCACCCAGTCTGTCAGGTTCGCCGAAGAAAATACGTGGTAGTCTTCCATGCAAAACCAGCCGACGCGACCTTTCCCCTCCACGGCAAGGATATCGTGCGAAGGATACACGTATACCCTGTTTCCAAATACCCTTGCTGAAGGATCTGCAGAGAACTGGTTCCGGATGATCGGGTTCTGTGCGGCGGAATAGGCAAAAAGACTGACCAACAGGCTGGCCAGGACTGAATTTTTCCAATGCTTTCTCATACCTGAATTTACTTGTTCCCGCAGTAATAGCCCCATTAGTGCAAAAATTGTCCTGTGCTCCCGTATTTTGCCCCCTCTAAGGAATCTTCCACCGTATTTTGACTTCTCGATATTCGTCGCTATTTTACCGGAAACAACCTTATGCTTAAGAGATTTTCTTTCTGGCTTTGGGCCACGGCTATATTCCAGTTGCTGAGTGCAGCCATTCATTCGCTGAGCTTTTTTATCGATAACCCGCCTGCCAATGATACAGAAAAGCAAATGACCACACTGTTGACCACCTACAAACTCGACATGGGCGCTGGCTTCAGGCCCACCATGATGGACCTCATGAGCTCGCTGAGCCTGGGTTTCTTGTTGCTGTGCGCCATGGGCGGAATCCTGAACCTGTACCTGTGGAAACGAAAAATACCTATACGGGTGATGAAAGGCGTAATGGCCATTAACATGATCGTGTTCGGTGTCTGTTTTGCCTTTATGATATTCAACTCATTCTTACTGCCGGTCTGTTCCACCGGGCTCATTTTTATCGGCAGTGTGGCCGCCTTTGCAACGGCCAGGCCGAGCTGATGTGACAGGGCAACGCGCAATAACAGAAATCAATCGACGCAGACCCAATGTGCCGGAAAGACCTGCTGCTTTTCATCATTCCCTTTTCGTTACAAATCTTCAGGAACTGTATACTGGCGTTTTAGTGGTGTTTCATGATCTTTGCGTTCCTGAGCATTAAAAACTTCCGATGCCGCATCCGCTTGACAATCCCACCTGGAACGCCCTCATCTCCCACAACAGTCACCTGGGTGATGGCAATGAACGGGCACGCTATTTCCACAGTGATGTCTCTCCTTTCGTGGCATTGCCAGATAATTCTGCTGACGGTTTCCATGCACTGTATGAAATGATCACACACCAGCAGCCGCTGCTGCTGGAAACGCCTGAAGAGATATCCATACCGGAAAATTGGAAGACGCTGAATTGCATAACCGGAATCCAGATGGTTTGCAACAACCCGAACGATATTGCATTCACCGGACCTGAACCTGCCCCGCTGAATGATACCCATATCCCGGAAATGATCGCCCTTACCAAGCTGACCGACCCGGGTCCTTTTCGCACACACACGATCGACTTCGGCCATTACAGAGGCATTTTCAGCGGGGATCAGTTGGTGGCGATGGCGGGGCAACGCCTCCACGCTTTTGATTATGCAGAGATCAGCGCAGTTTGCACACACCCCGATCACCTGGGGAAAGGGTATGCAAAAACCTTATTGTCATACCAGATCAACAGGATCGCAAAGGCAGGCGCCATTCCCTTCCTGCATGTGCGGGCCGACAATCACCGCGCGATCGGCGTGTATGAAAGCCTGGGGTTCTCTACACGTGGCACCGTATATTTCTATGTGTTCCTGAAGAAGTGATGGGGTAGTTTCAAGATTTTCCAATATCTGCGAATCAGAACTTGTCGTCATTCACTTCTATCCATAAATTATCGGGATCCTGCAGGTAGATCTGCTTAACTCCATCCACCCGGGTCTGTGGCGTTTTTATTTTCTGCGACCAGTCGCCATACTTTATGTGCAGTTCATCCAGGTGCCGTGTGAAGGCGGAGATATCCGGGACGGAAAAGGCCATGTGTGAATTGATATCATGTGCCGTCACCGCTGCAGCACCCTGTATGATATGGAGCTGCGTATGCTCGCCCGTTCGGAACCATACATGCTTCCCATCGTGAAAAGGTTCGGGTATCTCGTGCAGCAACATCACATACCGGTAGAAATCGGCGCTCTTTTTCAGATCGGCAACGTAGATGGCGGTATGGTCGGCCCTGGTGGGTTGCGCACCGCCATGCCATGCGGCCATCAGCAACGGCAGGAATAAAGCGAGTCTCCTTTTTCTGCTCATTTTCTTTTTGTTGTAAGATACAAAACCGCACCGATGCATGATTTATTTGTAAATTGTTGTCTCCGTTGCAAACCCCTTCAAACAACTGAAAATGAACCGTTCGAAAGTCCTGCTCAGTTTGCTGCTCAGCGGCGTGATGCTCGCTGCGTGCAGCCCACGCAAGTTCTCACACCAGCACCCCGCTTTCGCCAAAGGCGCCGACATCAGCTGGCTCCCGCAGATGGAAGCCACCGGTTTCAAATTCTACAATGAGAAGGGCGAAGAACAGGATTGCTTCCGCATCCTGAAAGACCATGGCATCAACAGTATCCGCCTGCGCACATTCGTCAATCCTTCTTCCGACAAAGCCAGCGGGCATTGCAGCAAGGAAGAAATGGTTGCCATGGCCCTGCGCGCAAAAAAATGGGGCATGCGCGTGATGATCGATTTTCATTATAGCGACAGCTGGGCTGATCCGGGCAAACAGAGAAAACCTGCCGCCTGGGAAGGACACCCTTTTCCCCAGCTGCTGAAAGATTTGCATGATTATACCTACGATGTGATGTCTGCCCTCAAACAGGCCGGAATAACACCCGAATGGGTGCAGGTGGGGAATGAAACACCCGGTGGAATGATCTATCCTGAAGGGAAATCATCGAACTGGCCAGGCCTCGCACAATTGATCAACCAGGGATATGACGCCATCAAGGAAGTCAGTCCCTCCTCCAAAGTGATCCTCCATATCGACCAGGGCAATAACAGCCAGCGTTTCCGTTGGTGGTTCGACAGTGCACAAGCGCATGGCGCACGTTATGATGTGATCGGCCTTTCTTATTACCCGTTCTGGTTAAAAGGCAATCCTGACTATACGCTCTCGATCAATGACCTGGCCAGTAACCTGGATGATATAGCAGCGCGCTACCATAAAGAAGTGATGGTTGTGGAAGTGGGCGGCGAGTCCTCCAAGCCGCAGAACACCTATGATATGCTGGTAGCCGTTCAGCAGAAAGTGAAAGCGGTTCCCAACGAAAAAGGCCTTGGCGTTTTCTACTGGGAGCCCGAAGGGGCGCGCAGCTGGAGCAGGTATGCGCTGAGCGCGTGGAACGATGACGGCAAACCCACCATCGCGATGAATGCCTTTATTCCATAACAGGTTTTCTGTTCATTCACCTGTTCGCTTTCATTACATGCTGTACGTTTCCGGAACACGATCCCGCAAAACGGGCGAACATCAAACATCCTACCATAAAAAAAGTTGCCTGTTTTCTTTGAAGGCATGCATTCGCATTGCACCTTGGTGATTGAAGAAACCCAACCCCATGCGCTTTTCCAATCTCTCATTGCGACTCGCCGCTGTTATCCTGCTGCAGGCAGGTTGCCAGGCCCAGGACAGCAACCGGGCCATTGCATTGTCTGCGCCTTGCTACACTGTTTCATTCGATCCGCAAAATCTCAGGGCTATTCACGTTGCAGCAACCCTCCTGCTGAAGACCGATACGCTTTATATGTCGCAGAGCGACGTGGAACCACTGAACGACGGCTTTGCGCATTTTGTAGATCATCTCTCGGCCACCACCAGCGACGGGAAAAAAATAAAGTTGCAGCTGGTGGGTAGTAGCATGTGGAAGCTTTCCGTTCCGGTTCCATCTACCGTGTATCTCAGTTATGATGTGACCATTGGCCATGATGCCGTTCCCTGGTCGGTTTCTGCCGCTTTTGCCAGGGGATATGCAACACCCGATGTTGTATTTTTTGCGGGCCGTGCCGTTTTCATCACGCCCAGGCAAGTGGATACCAACGCCATTACGATTCAATACCTGTTACCCGCACAATGGAAAATAGAGAACGGCTATACTGCAGTCAATGAACCTGACCATGTATTTCGTGCCCCAACGCTCGCCGATCTCTGGCGCAACGGCAATTTTGCAGGTCATTTTGTACAGAAAGAAATACAGGTGAACCAGCTGCGCATCGAAATAGCAGGCACCGAGCAAATGGCCGGAGGTGTCGAACTGTTTCGCAGTGCACTTTCTGGTATTGTGGAGGCGTACAATACGGAAATGGGCGGCGCACCCGAAGGGAAACTCGCTATCATGGCCAGTGTATGCAACCTGCCGGCAGGCGGCGAATCTTTTCGGCACAGCATCAGCATGTCATTCATGCGGTCGCCCGACATGTCTAATAAAAGTCGCTGGGGTTACCTCCTGGCGCACGAAGTATTTCATCTCTGGAATGGCCAGGCCATTGCTCCTGCCCAGCAATCGCAGGTGGAATGGTTCGTTGAGGGTTTTACGGAGTATATGTGCACACTCGCTGCCTGCAAGACCGGGCTGATCTCGCAGACTGAATTCCTTCAGCAGCTGTCAAATAGCCGCAACAGCTACCTCGCCGGCGCGGGAAAAGTTTCTCTGAAGGAAGCAGGTCTGCAAAAGGGACTGAACTACGGGCTGATCTACGACGGAGGGATGTCCGTTGCATTAGCGCTTGATATCGGGATCCGCCAGGCCAGCGGAAACAGCAAATCCCTTATTGACCTGATGAAGGCAATGTATACGCAGTTCGGCAAGACCGGCATCCCTTATTCATATGAAGATATTGTTCGTACTACAAGCGCGGTCACCGGAAAAGATATTTCAGATTTTTTCAAAAAATATGTTTCGGGTATAGAGGTAATACCGGTGGATAAATATCTCTCCGCGGTGGGATTGGAAGCCGTTTCTGAAAGCGGGCAGTCACAGATCCGGGCGCAAAGCAATGCCACCGATGCACAGAAGCAATTGCTTCAGTCGATCCTGTCAAAGCCCTGATGGGTACGCTAAGAAATACTACCTGGAAGATTTTTTTCGTGCGTATTGCAACACTGCATCAACAGAAGAGGCACGGGGGGAGGCCGCCTTCTTTTTTAGCTGTTCCAGCTGCCGGCAGGTACGCTTCAGCAAACGCAGTTCCTTCCGGAAAACAGGGTCTTCCTGCACCGCATGGTCCATCGCCAGCTTTAGTATGGGAGACGCCTCCCCATACAGGTAAAGCATCACCTGTTCCTGTGTAAATTTCTGCATATCCGATAAAATGACGGTAACCCAACCGTTCTGTGGAGATAAAAAAACTACCGTTAATAAAACGGTGTTACAGCCTGCTTATTGTTGTACCGGCTGTCTTTTTGAGGAGGAATCGGGGTCGATAACGTAAATGTCTTCGCCCTCCTTTTTCATCAGGTAACGCTCCCTGGCAAATTTTTCAAGGGCCGGGCCGCCGTGCTGCAGGTCCGCCAGTTCTTTGCGGGATCTTTCGATCTCCGTTTCGTAGTAGTGCTTTTTGGCCTCCAGGCGTTTGAGCTCCTGCCGGCGCTGCCACTGCGTAAACACGTCCTTCTGGTCGAAAAACAACATCCAGGCCACGAAAAATACGACGGCCAGCAGGTATTTGTTCATCAATATGGAGCCTGCTTTCTTCATCATTTGTATAACGGGTCGGGGACCCCGGATATTTCAGTTGCGTAGTTCGATAGCAAAATATTTTCCGCTTACCTGCCGAACCGGATCTTTCCTGCGGGAAAAATGGCCGAATCTCCCAGGAACTCCTCGATGCGCAGCAATTGGTTGTATTTCGCAATGCGGTCGGTGCGGGAGGCGGAGCCCGTCTTGATCTGCCCGCAGTTCAGCGCCACGGCGAGGTCCGCGATCGTGGTATCTTCGGTTTCGCCGCTGCGGTGGCTCATGATGGTATTATAGCCATGGTGCTGGGCCAGCGTTACGGCATTGATCGTTTCGGTGATGGTCCCTATCTGGTTTACTTTTACCAGCAGCCCGTTTGCAATACCGCGGTCGATCCCTGTTTGCAGCCTGGTTACATTGGTTACAAAAAGATCATCGCCCACCAGCTGCGTTTTACTGCCTACTGTTTCCGTAAGCAGTTTCCATCCGTCCCAGTCGTCTTCTGCCATACCATCTTCAATGGAAACGATCGGGTATTTGTTCACCCAGGTTTCCCAGTATTTTACCAGCTCTTCGCTGCTCATTTCTTTTCCGTCGCTTTTATGGAAAACATATTTCTTTTTCTTGCCGTCCCACAGTTCGCTGTTGGCCGCATCCATAGCGATGGACACCTGCTTGCCGGGCGTATAGCCTGCTGCCACGATGGATTCAAGCACCGTTTCGATCGCCTCCTCATTGCTCTGGATATTGGGGGCAAACCCACCTTCGTCTCCCACGTTGGTACTGTATCCTTTTTTCTTCAATACCGTTTTTAATGTATGGAATATCTCAACGCCCCAGCGGAGTCCTTCGCTGAAGCCCGAAGCGCCAACGGGCATGATCATGAATTCCTGGAAATCGATCTTGTTGTCTGCATGCGCGCCGCCATTCAGGATATTCATCATGGGTACGGGGAGGGTCCTGGCATTGGTGCCACCGATATAGCGGTAAAGAGGAAGCCCGGATTCTTCTGCCGCCGCCTTCGATACAGCCATACTCACCGCGAGGATGGCATTGGCGCCCAGGCGGCTTTTGTTGGGTGTGCCGTCGAGACCGATCATCAGCTGGTCGATCGTTGCCTGCTCGGATATATCATAGCCCTTGACGGCCTCGGCGATGTCTTCGTTGATATTTTTTACGGCCTGCAGAACGCCTTTGCCGCCATATATTTTTTTATCGTCATCACGCAGTTCGACCGCCTCGTGGATACCGGTGCTGGCGCCGCTGGGCACTGCCGCACGGCCAATGGTGCCGGTTTCTGTAATAACGTCTGCTTCTACTGTGGGATTCCCGCGGCTGTCCAGTATCTGGCGCGCGTGTACGGAAGTGATATAACTCATGGTTGCTTGCTTGTCGCTTTTTAACCTCGTCCCGGAACCGTGCTCAACTCCTCTATTCCTGCGGTTCTGCTCATTTTGTCATGGCCCGGAATACCTCTTCCAGGCTCCTGCCTTCGGTGTGCAAAGAAACAATATTCAGGTTATGCTGCAAAGAGAGTTCGAGTAATTGACGGCGGACGGTCCCGGGTTCGGCCGTATCGATCACAAACCGGTTGGGGCTCAATTGCTGTACCTGCCTGGCAGCAGTCATCGACCGCAGCAGGCCTGCGTCAACGGCTCCGCCAAATTCCACGGTCACTGACTGAACCTCACCACCACTGTTGCGCAGGTTGGGCAGTGTATCGTCTGCCGCGATCTCTCCTTTATTGATGATGATCACCCGGTTGCACAGCGCTTCTGCTTCCTGGAGAATATGCGAGGAGAACAACACGGTCTTATTAACGCCCTGTTCGCGGATCACCTGCCGGATCTCAACGATCTGGTTGGGGTCCAGCCCGCTGGTGGGCTCATCCAGTATCAGTACTTCAGGGTCATGGATCAATGCCGCGGCGAGTCCCACCCGCTGCTTATAGCCTTTTGACAGTTGGCCGATCTTCTTGGCACGTTCAACGCTCAGGCCGGTCAGCAGGATCACTTCTTCCACCCTTTTCAGGGGATGGGGTATTTTATGCGCGCGCGCCACGAAACCGAGGTATTCGCGCACATACATATCATAATACAGTGGATTGGCTTCGGGCAGGTAGCCGATCTTTTTCCTGGCCGCAACCGTTTGTTCGCGAACGGGGATGCCCGAGATCACTGCGGAGCCGCCATCGGGCTCAAGGTAACCCGTGAGCATTTTCATGGTGGTGCTTTTTCCTGCACCATTCGGACCGAGGAAGCCCACAATTTCTCCTTTTTCTACCCGGAATGAAATATCGTTCACGGCTGCCTGTTCCCCATACATTTTTTTCAGTCCCGACACTTCAATAGACATCGCTTGGATCTTTTATTCTTTCACATCGTATTCGCCTTTCAGCGCATAATATCCAAAAACAACCATCCCCACCGCAATGGGAATGAACACAATGATAAACACTCCCCACTGTATCCGGGTATCGATCACCGGCTTTTTAGCAATCTCTTGTGAAGCCGTACGCACCAGGTACCAGATCGCCGCCGGTCCTGCCAGTATCCACAAAATGCCTGCCGCGCGTTTGATTGAGTTCATATGACCGGGTTTTATTTTGATGATGGGCCGTCGATATCCTTCGCCGGGCGGTTATTGATATATAATATGCCGATCACTGCACAGACGCCTACTACGATCAGCGGGTACATCAGCCCTGCCAGCTTATCTGCGGTGTAGATCGTTGCCAGCAGCGTAGCGATGAACGGCGTCAGGCCGCCGAATACCCCGTTCCCGATATGATATGGAAGGCTCATAGACGTATAGCGTATCCGCGTGGGGAACAATTCCACCAGGAATGCCGCGATCGGTCCATACACCATCGTCACATACAGGATCATGATGAACACAATCCACACCATCTTCCAGTAATCTCCATCGCCGAGCACGCGGCTCATCTTTTTTACCGGGTGCGTGGATACACGTCCCGCCTGTGCATACAGGGTATCACCGAGTGTTTCGTTTACGACCATGCCGCCGGTATAGTAAGTTGACGTGGTGGTATTGATGGCCGTATCGTTCGAAGGCAGGATCGTGGAGATCCGTTTGATCTGTTTTTTATCAGCCAGCTCCGTGCGGGTGGAAGTATCCGCCGTCTCCAGCAGTTGCCCGAACAGGTAGCGGTAGGTAAAAACAGACAGCAACATACCTGTGATCAATATCCATTTCCGGCCGATCTTGTCGCTGAGTGCGCCGAATACCACGAAGAACGGCGTACCAAACAGGATGGCCCAGATGATGACCGTACGCGATTGATCAAAATCGATATGACAGGTATTTTCAATAAAGGATTGTGCGTAGAATTGACCCGTATACCAGACCACGCCCTGGCCCATGGTGGCGCCAAACAGCACCAGCAATACCATTTTGAGATTGGTTTTATTGCCAAAGCTTTCTTTCAGGGGGTTGACCGAGGTTTTACCTTCGGATTTGAGCTGCGCGAAAAGAGGCGATTCGGCCATCCGCAGCCGGATATAGATCGATACGATCACCAGGATGATCGATGCCAGGAAAGGGATGCGCCAGCCCCAGTCATTGAATTTGGCGATGGACTTCGCAGGATCGGCATCGAGGTGGTGCCGCGTGAGCAGTATCACACCCAGGGAAATGAACAGGCCCAGCGTAGCCGTTGTCTGTATCCACGAAGTGAAAAAACCGCGCTTTTCAATGGGTGAATGCTCGGCTACATAGGTAGCGGCGCCGCCATATTCGCCTCCCAGCGCTAGGCCCTGGAGCAGGCGGAACAGCAATACCAGCAGGGGTGCCGCAAAACCGATGGTTTCATAATTCGGCACACACCCGATCGCGAAGGTGGAGCCGCCCATAATAATGAGCGTCAGCAGGAAAGTGTATTTCCTGCCAACGAGATCGCCCAGCCGCCCGAATACCAGTGCACCGAATGGCCGCACAACAAATCCCGCAGCAAACGTTGCCAGCGTAGACAGGAGAGCTGCCGTTGGGTTGGTCTTTGGAAAAAACTGGGTAGCGAGAACGGTAGCGAGGCTGCCGAAAATGTAAAAGTCATACCATTCTATCAGGGTGCCGACAGAAGATGCGATGATGACGCTGCGGATTCCTTTGGTGGATGCCATGTAAGAGCTGAGGGTTTACAGCTTCTAACTTACTGGAATAATTTGAGACTGGCAAAAGCCCATCGATGCAATGCAAGATTTGCATTTTGTTGTAGGCCGAACGGATCGGACGTTGCTATGATATGTCGGCATAACTACCCGCGCTAAAAGACTCAAAGGCCCATACCTCCCGACACCTCCAGGCGCTGCCCATTGATCCAGCGCGCATCGGGTGAACACAGGAACGCGATCACTCCGCCAATATCGTTGGCCTGTCCCACCCTTCCCAGGGGCGACAAGGCAGAGATCATGGCCTTTCGTTCAGGATTGTTCCGTATCGCAGCATTGTTAAAATCGGTCTCAATTGCGCCCGGCGCCACTACGTTTACCGTGATCCCTTTGCTACCCAGCTCTTTTGCCAGGTAACGGGTCAGCGTTTCTATCGCTCCTTTCATCGATGCATAGACTGAATAGCCGGGTACTCCCACCCGTACGGACCCGCTGGAGATATTGACGATACGGCCGCCGGGGTTCATCATCTTAACTATTTTCTGTGTCAGGAAAAACACGCTCTTGAAATGGATGTTCGAGAAACGATCGAAATCCGCCTCGGTTGCCTGCTCAAAAGGAATGGTGGCACCTACACCGGCATTGTTTACCAGGAAATCCAGGCGGTCTGTGTTCCATTTTTCTTTCAGCACTTCTTTCAACTGCTCAATAAAAACATCGAGCGACGATACGTCCGACACATCCAGCCGGAGCGCTGCCGCGTTGCGGCCGAGGCTTCCTGCTTCCTCCACAAATTTTTCCGCTTCTTCCTGGCGGGACTGATAAGTGATGATAATATCGTGCCCCTGTTCTGCGAGTCTTTTCGCCATGTCGCGGCCCAGGCCCCGGCTGCCGCCGGTGATCAATGCAATGGTAGTATTCATGATATAAAGATACAGACTCGCGATGGGCGAAACCGGTGAGCGCAACATAAAAAAACCCCGCACTTGCGTGCGGGGTACCACCTTATCCACGTAACCATGTTCCTGATGAACTTCGTTGACCATTATTGTTGTGTGAGGGCTGGCCTCCGGTGTTTCCACCATTGTGCTGGGCAGGGGCGCCGGGTGCAAAGCCGTTGTGCTGGGCAGGTGCAGCTGGAGCCACCCTGTTATGCTCCTGGGGTGCCTGTACGCTGTGCTGCTCGTTGAACCGGCTTTCATTGCCGCGGTTAAACTTGTTATCCTCAGACCGGGCAACATTGTCGTTCCAGCCATGGGCCGTTCTGGTATCGGCTATTGCCGTACGTGATCCACGCTGATCAAAAGCCTGCCTGTCGGCGAATGCGCGGTTGTGCTCATCGAGCCTGCGGTCGAATGCGGGCTGGTGAAAACCGCCGCGGTCATAAAACCTGCTGTACCGGGGATCGCGATAAGACGCATACCTGTTGCGGTAAAAATCATTGCGGAGGTAGGGCCTCACTTCATTGACGGAGATCTTCGCGCAACTGTTAAAGTCGAACCCATTGTACATCTCGGGCAGGTAAGCCGCGTAAATCCAGTCATTGCCGTCGAAATAAACATACTGTCCTGCGGCGATGTCGTAATACGCATCGATGTCTGGCAGGTAGTAAAAGCGTGAATTTTCATATACCGTTGAACGGTTACCAAAACCTACGCTCAACCTGACGCCCAGCTGTGCATTGGCCTGCTGGGTAAAAAGAGTGGCCAGAAATAAACCGGTTAAAAGAGTAAAGTTTTTCATATTGTGTGTTTTATATATAATAGACCCCCAAGGATGAAAGAAGATTACAAATGAAACGTTAAGCCCGGCAGCGATTCCATCTTCAGTTTTCCCTCATTTTCCGGCCTCAATATTTTATATCTTTATCCATCATTCCCAATCCTTCCAGCGATGCCATTTCCCTACCAGATCCGCTCTTTTGAACAGTACCAGGAAGCCTATAAAAAAAGCGTTGAAGAACCGGATTCCTTCTGGGCAGATATTGCTTCGCATTTTATATGGAAGAAAAAATGGAACGGCAACAATATCCTGCACTGGAATTTCACCGAACCAAAGATCGAATGGTTCAAAGGTGCCAAACTGAATATCACGGAGAACTGTCTCGACCGCCACCTCGAAAAAAATGGGAATACCCCCGCTCTCCTCTGGGAGTCTAATGATCCTTCGGAACCATCGCGCAGCATCACTTATCGCGAACTGCATGAATACGTATGCCGGTTTGCGCAGGTGCTGAAAAATAACGGCGTAAAAAAAGGAGACAGGGTTTGTATTTACATGGGCATGATCCCGGAGCTCGCCGTAAGCCTGCTGGCCTGTGCACGGATCGGCGCAATACACTCCGTTGTATTTGGCGGATTCAGCGCGCAAAGTATTGCAGACCGCCTCGCAGATGCAGGTGCCGCCTTTATCATTACCTGCGATGGCGCTTTTCGCGGAGCTAAGGACATTCCATTGAAAGCTGTTATCGATGATGCACTTACGAGCAATACACACGTGGAGCGCGTGATCGTATACCGCAGAACGGGAACACCGGTTTCCATGATCGCCGGGCGGGATGTGTGGTGGGAAGATGAAATGAACCGTACGCAGCATGCCAATGTCCCTGCAGAAGAAATGGATGCGGAAGATCCGCTGTTCATTCTCTACACGTCAGGGTCCACCGGCAAGCCCAAGGGTGTTGTGCATACAAGTGGCGGTTATATGGTGTATGCCAATTACAGTTTTGTAAATGTTTTCCAGTACCAGCCCGGCGAAGTACATTTCTGTACGGCAGATATCGGCTGGATCACCGGTCACAGCTATATCGTATATGGTCCGCTCAGCGCGGGCGCCACTTCGCTGATGTTTGAAGGCGTTCCCACCTGGCCCGATGCGGGCCGGTTCTGGGACATCGTAAAAAAGCACCGGGTAAATATCCTCTACACGGCACCTACCGCCATCCGCAGCCTGATGGGATTTGGTACGGCGCCGCTGGAGGGAAAAGACCTTTCTACCCTGCGCGTATTAGGAACCGTGGGCGAGCCCATCAATGAAGAAGCCTGGCACTGGTATGACGAGAACGTGGGCAAGAAAAAATGCCCCATCGTGGATACCTGGTGGCAAACGGAAAATGGCGGCATCCTCATCTCCAACCTCGCGGGTGTTACTCCTTCCAAGCCTTCCTTCGCTACGCTTCCATTACCAGGCGTACAACCCATACTGGTAGACGAGGCGGGCAACGAGGTACACGGGAACAGTGTCAGCGGGAACCTTTGTATCCGCTTTCCCTGGCCGGGCATGTTGCGCACCACCTATGGCGATCATGAAAGATGCAGGGTCAATTATTTTGCCACTTACCCCAACCTCTACTTCACCGGCGATGGCGCCCTGCGTGATGAAAACGGTTTCTACCGAATTACGGGGCGCGTGGATGATGTACTGAATGTGAGCGGACATCGTATCGGTACGGCAGAAGTGGAAAATGCGATCAACATGCACACCGGCGTGGTGGAAAGCGCCGTGGTAGGATACCCGCACGATGTAAAGGGACAGGGCATTTATGCTTTCGTTATATATACGGCCGGGGAACATGCTCCAGAAACGGCGCGAAAGAATATCCTGCAAACAGTAACAAGAGTGATCGGCGCCATCGCGAAACCAGACAAGATCCAGTTTGTCAGCGGACTGCCTAAAACACGCAGCGGCAAGATCATGCGGCGCATACTCCGCAAGATCGCGGAAGGAGAAACCTCTCAGCTCGGCGATGTGTCTACCCTGCTCGATCCGGGCGTGGTAGAAGAAATTAAAAATGGAAAAATATAAAGGCTATCCCCCAGTTGCCGTTGACGTATGTTTCACGAGGAAGTTAACGGAATTCGCAATAAAGCAAAGATGATGTGCCTTTTCGTGCAGCTCATTGGCTTTTTCGATCATCGATGCTTCGGCAACTGTTACCTCAATATGCAGAGTCACTTCCGTGAAATGCCCCCCGCCATCCGGCGTTTCTTCCATGATGCCTTCCGCAAGATCGGTATACCCGGTTACAATAACACCGGCAACAGTACAAACATGCAGGTAAGACAACAGGTGGCAGGAAGACAGCGCTGCGAGCAAAAGCTCCTCGGGGTTCTGCCGCGAAACATCCCCCCGAAAAGCAGGATCTGAAGAAAGAAGCAGATCGGGCTTTCCATTGGTGCGCCAGACATGGCTCCTCTCATAGCCCGAATACGTTTTCGTTCCCTGTCCTTTATTGCCGGTCCATTCAATGGTCGACCGGTATGTATGTTGTTTTCCCACGGTTAGGATGCTTTTTCTTTTTTCATAGCAACGCGATACAGCGTTGCTCCCATTACTGCGAAACATATCACGCCCAGCACAAAGAAACCAAATTCGCCACCCAGCATATTCACCATACCGCTCTGCGCGCTCCACCTGCTGACCACTGCCGCAATGGAAGGGAATGCAAACAGGATCGCCACGATCACGCCGCCTACAGCGCCGCCCGCCACCAGCCCGGTCGCAAAAAGATTTCCTTTGCCCAGGTCCTCTTCGCCCGCCACTTCCTGTTTATTTTTCTTGCGGCGGTCAACCAGCCCACGGATCGCGCCACCAATAAAAATCGGCAGCGTGGTACTGAGTGGAAGATAGATCCCGATCGCAAAGCTCAATGATTTAATGCCGCAAAGCTCCATCACTATTGCGATCGCCACGCCCACCAGTACAAACTGCCAGTCGAGGTTGAATGATAATATTCCTTTCACCAGGGTGGCCATGAGCGTGCCCTGCGGTGCCGGGTACTGGTCCGTACCGATCGCATGATGAATGCCCTGCGCCAGCATCTGCGCCGAAGGGGTGTCGAGTATTTTTACCGTGCCGCCGATCGCGATCGACGAAACGATCACGCCGATGAACAGGGCTATCTGCTGGTATTTGGGTGTCGCTCCTACGATATAGCCCGTTTTAAGGTCCTGCGAGGTGGCTCCGGCATTTGCCGCAGCGATACAGATCATGCCACCCACCACGAGCGCCATGGGCTCATATACCTTGCCCGTCCATCCCACCGCGATAAATACGAGGCAGGTGCCCATAAGGGTCGCGATCGTCATGCCACTGATCGGGTTATTGGAGTTACCGATCAATCCAACGATGCGGGATGATACGGTTACAAAGAAGGCTCCGAACACGATCACCAGCACACCCAATAACAGTTTGCTCAAAATAGAATCGCCTGGTACCTGCGGGAGTATGGTCATCAGGAGAACGAGGGCTACACTGCCGATGCCGACGATCTTGATGGAGAGGTCGCGCTCCGTACGTTTTACAACGCCGGCACCGGCTCCTTTTTTCAGTGATTGCATGCTCCCACGAAAGGAAGAGATAATGGTAGGGATGGTTTTGAACAGGGTGATGAAACCGCCCGCGGCCACCGCTCCTGCACCGATCTGCCGTACATAGGCACGGTAAATAGCAGTGGTATAATCTCCGAATGTGTGCGTAGCGGCGGCCCAGGCACCCGGACCTCCGTTTTTCGAAAGGCTATCGAGGTATCCGAGCTTTACCAGTTGGGTCGCAATCACATCAGGATGAACGAGGGAGGCCAGCAACGGTATGAAAACGAACCAGCTCAGCACGCCACCCGCTACCAGTACGCCCGATATTTTCGGGCCGATGATATAGCCCACACCCATGTATTCCGGCGTGATATCGGCGCTGATCTTCGCGGAGGGAAAAAAGCGGTTGGTCTGTTTTGTAAAGAATTGCGGTGTTTCCGCGATCACGTGGAACACTTTCTGCAGCAGGGCATACACCATCGCGAAGCAAACCCCCGACAGTGCGGTCATCGCAAGGTTCCCGCCTTTTTCGCCTGCCTTCAGTACGCTGGCACAGGCCGTTCCTTCCGGGTAAGGCAGGTTATCATGCTCTTCCACAATGAGGGAGCGGCGCAGCGGGATCATCATGAGCGTGCCCAGTATGCCGCCAAAGATGGCCAGGGTGAGGATCGTCATGTAACTGAAAAAATTGGCGCTCGAAGGCTCACTCAGGAACAGGAAACCCGGCAGCGTGAACACGACGCCGGCTGCGATGCTTTCACTTGCCGAGCCCGTTGTTTGAATGATATTATTTTCGAGGATGGTGGTGCGCAGGAATAATTTTCCCAGCAGGATCGACATCACTGCGATAGGGATAGAGGCGGACACCGTAAGCCCTGCCTTGAGTGCCAGGTACACCGTGGCGGCGCCAAAAATGACACCGAAAATACAGCCCGTAATGATCGCTTTGATCGTGAACTCCTTCATGTTCGTTTCGGGAGCAACAAAAGGGCGAAAGGTTTTCTGTTCGGGCATAAGGCAAATTTTGTACAATATAGACCCTTGTTGATAAGCGTAAAAAAGTTTCGGGAACTATTTTCAATATCTTTAAAATCCAAATGAACTCTATGAGCGCGACAAAGGAAGTTACCAGGAGCGATAAAATGCCCAAAGCCGTTCCCTATATTATCGGGAACGAGGCCGCGGAACGTTTTAGTTTTTACGGGATACGATCTATCCTGAGCACCTTCCTGGTGGCGCAATTTTTCAACCCGGCGTTCAACCCTGCCATGCAAACCGTAGCTGAGGCCCGGTCAAACGAGATGGTGCACCTGTTTGTGACGCTCGCGTATTTTATGCCACTGATCGGGGGTATCCTGGCCGACTGGTTCTTTGGCAAATACAAAGTGATCCTGTATGTGTCAGTCGTTTATGCCATGGGTAACCTGGTGATGGCGATGTTCACCCACAATTACACGCTTTTTTCTGTGGGCCTTGTTATCATCGCCGTGGCTGCGGGCGGGATCAAATCCTGCGTGTCGGCCAATGTGGGCGACCAGTTTGATAAATCGAACCAGCACCTCATCTCGAAAATGTACGGCTGGTTCTATTTTGCCATCAATACCGGGTCCATGGTGTCTACCGTTCTCATACCCGTGCTGTACCATAAATACGGTCCCCAGGTGGCCTTTGGCGTTCCAGGTATTTTGATGTGCCTGGCCACCATTATTTTTTTTATGGGAAGGAAGAAATATGTGCGGGTGGCGCCAACGGGTATCAAGAAAGAAAATTTTACCGTCATCACCCTATTTGTGATCGGGAAAGGGTTCAGGAATATGTTCACGAGATTGCTCGGCAGGCCGAAGGGATTAACGGTATGGCAGGCCGCTGCCCAGAAATATTCTGCGCCGGCGATCGATGGCGTTCAGGCCGTATATCGCATACTGGCCATATTCGCCTTCACCCCGATCTTCTGGGCGATGTGGGACCAGAACCTGACCGAGTGGATATTGCAGGCAACCAAAATGGACCTTCACGTATTCGGGTTCACATTGCTTCCGGAGCAGATGTCAACCGTCAATACCATCTTCCTGGTGGGCATGATCCCGGTCTTTACGTATGTGATCTATCCATTCTTTGAAAAGATCGGCTTAAAGCCCACGCCGCTCCGCAGGATCGGCGCAGGATTGTTCCTTACCGGCCTGTGCTTTGTGATCATCGGCCTGATACAAACGGCGATCGATGCCGGCGGTCACCCGACCATCTGGTGGCAGATACTGGCCTATTTTATTTTGTCAGGCGCCGAAATACTTGTTTCCATCACCTGCCTGGAGTACGCTTATACGCATTCGCCCAAGTCGATGAAAAGCACCATGAGCGCCCTGTACCTGCTCACCATATCCGCAGGCAACTACTTCGATTCGCTGGTGAACAAAAGCATTGCCAACCATGGTTTTTTCTCCAAATTCGAAGGGGCGCGATATGATTGGCTGTTCGTAGGTATCCTGGTGGTGTTCTTATTTATTTACCTGCTGGTGGCCAAGCGGCTGCCGGAGAAAAGCTATATCGCAGGCGAAGCGGAGACTGCATAAAAATCACGGAAATAAAAAAGCGCCTCAAAATGGCGCTTTTTTATTTCAGAACGGTAGTACATTCGCTGCAATCCCTCCCACATGAACATCCTTCTCATTGGTTCCGGCGGACGCGAGCACGCGCTGGCATGGAAACTCACCCAAAGCCATCACTGCGATTCACTGTTCATTGCCCCGGGTAATGCAGGCACTTCCGCGCATGGCGCTAATGTGGATATCGCCATCACCGATTTCGAAGCGCACAAGTCTCTTTGCCTTGAAAAAAAAATTGACATGGTGGTCGTAGGCCCCGAAGAACCGCTGGTAAAAGGCATCCATGATTTTTTTCGCTCAGACGAACAGCTCCGCAACATACTCGTGGTGGGCCCTTCCGCCGCGGCGGCACAACTCGAAGGCAGCAAGGACTTTTCCAAGAAGTTCATGCAGCGCCACAACATACCGACGGCTTCGTATGCCGTCTTCACGCTGGCGAACGCAGAGGAAGGAGAGAATTATATCCGCGCACATCCCCTTCCCATTGTCTTAAAGGCCGATGGACTCGCGGCAGGCAAAGGCGTTGTGATCTGCCAGGACCATGAAGAAGCAGTCCGCGTTTTTGAAGACATGGTCGTACGCCGCCAGTTCGGCGATGCCGGTAACAAAGTAGTGATCGAATCTTTCCTGCAGGGGATCGAAGTAAGCGTGTTCGTGCTTACTGATGGAAAAGATTACCAGGTGATCGGGCATGCCAAAGATTACAAAAGAATTGGCGAAGGAGATACCGGCCCGAACACGGGTGGCATGGGTTGTGTTACTCCTGTTCCTTTCATGGATGCAGCGTTCATGCAGAAAGTGGAGGATCGCATCATACGCCCTACCGTTAAAGGAATAGAAAAGGAGCAGCTGGTGTACAACGGATTCATTTTTTTCGGGTTGATGAACTGCGGCGGCGAACCATTCGTGATCGAGTACAACTGCCGCCTCGGCGATCCGGAGACCGAAGTGGTGATCCCTGCATTGCGGACCGATCTCGTAGCGCTGCTGGCGGCGATGGACAATGGCACTTTAGTTGATGTAAATATCTCGTTCGATGAAAGATCATTTGTAACGGTAATGGCTGTAAGCGGCGGGTACCCGGGTGCCTACCAGAAAGGGCATACCATTTCGGGATTGAACAGTTTTGAAGCGGCAGGAGAGGTAAAGTTGTTCCAGGCGGGCACAAAACAGGTAGAGGGGAGCGTTTGCACGAGTGGCGGAAGGGTATTGGCGGTGACGGCGCCGGGAGATTCCATCGCCGCGGCGGCAAACCATGCCACCGAAGCCATGAAAAAGATCGCTTTCGAGGGCATGTTCTACCGGAAAGACATCGGTTACGAATTCAAATGATCCTTCTTCGCGAAAACGGCCCGGAGACTGATTTTTGGGCTTTTTTTATCCATTAATTTCTTTCACCTTTGCAGCAATCCATTAACGCAATCGATATTTGATAAATACATGGGACTTTTCAATTTTTTTACACAGGAGATAGCGATAGATCTGGGCACGGCCAATACCCTGATCATACACAATGATGAAGTGGTCGTGAATGAGCCGTCCATCGTGGCCCTGGACCGGAATAACCCCAAAAATGTGCTGGCAGTGGGCAAAAAGGCCCTCATGATGCACGAAAAAACACACGAAAGCATTCGTACCGTTCGTCCGCTCAAAGACGGGGTGATCGCCGACTTCAATGCCGCGGAGCTGATGATCCGCGAACTGATCAAACTGGTATATCCCAAAAAGCCTCTTTTCCCGCCCAGCTGGCGAATGGTCATCTGCATTCCATCTTCCATTACCGAAGTGGAAAAACGTGCCGTTCGCGACAGCGCCGAACAGGCCGGCGCCAAGGAAGTATATATGATACATGAACCCATGGCCGCTGCACTGGGTATCGGCATCGACGTGGAAGAACCCGTCGGGAACATGATCATCGACATCGGCGGCGGTACCACCGGCATCACGGTGATCGCACTGGCGGGTATCGTCTGCGATCAGTCCATCAGGATCGCCGGCGACGAATTCACTGCCGACATCATGGAAGCGCTGCGCCGTTACCACAGCCTGCTGATCGGCGAGCGCACCGCTGAACAGATCAAGATCAATGTAGGCGCAGCCACGAAGGACCTCGACAATCCCCCCGATGACCTGCCCGTTAACGGACGCGACCTGGTAACAGGTATCCCCAAACAGGTAATGGTGAGCTACCAGGAGATCGCCGAAGCGCTCGACAAGAGCATTTTCAAGATCGAAGAGGCCATCCTCAAGGCATTGGAAACAACGCCGCCCGAACTGGCTTCCGATATTTACAGGAGGGGCCTTTACCTGACGGGCGGAGGTGCCCTGCTGCGCGGGCTCGACAAACGCCTCAGCGCCAAGATCAAGCTGCCTGTGCACATTGCCGACGATCCACTGAAAAGCGTCGTCAGGGGTACCGGTATCGCACTCAAGAACTACCAGCGTTTTCCGTTTATCATGCGATAAAATTCAATTTGAAAAAAGCGAATTGGAATTTGAAGATGAAGCCAGCCGCCATTTTTGAAATTTCTTCTTTGCGGATTTTCAAATTCATGCAATGAAGAACATCTTCCTTTTCATACGTCGCAATTTCAACTTCCTCTGTTTTGTACTGCTGCAGGTCGTTTGCATTATTATGCTGAAACGTTACAGCGAAACGCATGAGGCATTTTTCGACTCGGCGGCCAATGAGATCACCGGCCGCATCAACCAGCAGTATTCAGGGTTCAGTTCCTATTTTACACTGAAAGAGATCAACCGCCAGCTGGCCGAACAGAACCTGGCCCTGCTCAACCAGCAGAAAGCGGATTTCCAGGCAACCGGCAGCCAGCACAAGGTGGTGCTCGACTCTTCCTTCCGCGATTCAACACACCGCACGCGCAGGTTCCTGATGTCACTGGCTCAGGTGGTGGGCAACAGCGTGGTGGAGCAGAACAACTACGTTACCCTCGACAAGGGCTCCGCGCAGGGGGTCAAAAAAGGCATGAGCGTGGTGGGCCCGGAAGGTATTGTGGGCGTCATCATCAATGTGAGCGAAAATTACAGTATCGCCATGAGCCTGCTCAACCGCAGCAGCAGGATCAGCGCCATGCTCAAAAAAGACAAAAGCGTGGGCAGTATCGAGTGGGACGGCAACAGGACCTCCTACCTGACCCTGAAGGCCATACCCAAAAGCGCCAAAGTGGCCCGCGGCGATTCAGTGCTCACCAGCATGTACTCTACCAATTTCCCGCCGGGAATGATGATCGGCACCATTGATGCCGTCAATTTCGATCCTTCCACCAACTTCTTTGTTCTCCGGGTAAAGACCGCCACCAACTTTTTTACCCTGCAGTACGTTTACCTCGTAGAGAATTTCAGGTACGACGAACAGGTGAACCTCGAAAAAGCCACAGAAAATAAATGAGCCGTCTCCTCATAAATATCATCCGGTTCATTCTGTTCATCCTCGTGCAGGTGTTCGTGCTGAACAAAATACCGCCGCTGCACCAGTTCATCATACCCTATCTCTATTTCCTGTTCATTCTCTGGCTGCCGTTCACCATTAACCGTTTCCTGCTCCTGCTGGCTGGTTTCCTGCTGGGCCTCACACTGGATTATTTCACCCAAACCCCGGGGCTGCACGCCGCCTGCTGCACGCTGATCGCCTACCTCCGGCCGTTCCTGCTGAACCTGCTCCTGCCCCAGGATGCCCGCGAGCAGAGTTATGCCGAGCCTTCCATCCGCAGCATGGGCTGGGCGCCATACAGCCTCTATATTGTTCTGCTTACCGCGATCCACCATATTTACCTGGTCCTCATCGAATGGCTCCAGTTCGGGGATGTCTGGTACTTCCTCGGAAAGATCACCGGCACCACCGCCATCAGCCTGCTCCTCATCTTCGTTACGGAAATGCTTTTTTTCCGCAAGGCACGTTTCCGCACAAATGCCATGTAACGGATATCGCTTGCTCTTGCATCTTCCGTAACTTTGGGCTACATCCAGTTATATGCCGGTATTCAATCAGAGCAGAAGCACAGTGATCAGGATCGTTTTCACGGCTGTTTTCATTATCATTCTCGCGCAACTCGTCAACCTCCAGGTACTGTCCACCAAATACAAGATGCAGGCAGACAACAACGCATTCTTTCGAAAGATCGTTTATCCTGACAGGGGCATCATCTACGACAGAAAAAAAAGGGCGATGCTGCAGAATACCATCATGTACGACCTGATGGTAACGCCTTCCGAATCCCGCGGCACCGACACTGCCGCCCTGTGCGGACTGCTTGCCATCGACACCGCCGAGTATCGCCGCCGCATGAGGGAGATCATTTTTAAAAATACGGCAGTTCGTCCCAGTGTATTCGAACCCCTGCTGTCCCAGGAAATGTATGCCCGTCTCTATGAGAACATGTACAAATTTCCCGGGTTCATTCTCAATGAACGTTCGGTAAGAACTTACCCATTCAACGCCGCCGCGCATGTACTGGGCTACATCGCGGAAGTGGATACCACCTTCCTGCGCAGGCACAGGGACCAGGGCTATGAAATGGGCGACTATGCGGGCATCACCGGGCTGGAAAGTTCCTACGAAAAAATACTCATGGGGCAGCGCGGCATCAAATTGTATATCCGCGACAACAAGGGCCGCCTGCAGGGTGCCTATAATAAAGGCGCTTTCGATACCTCTGCCGTTGCGGGCCGCAATCTCTTTACGAGTATGGACGTGGATGTGCAGCAGCTCGCGGAAAAATTGCTGAAGAACAAGATAGGCGGTGTGGTGGCCATCAACCCAAAAACAGGCGGCATCATCGCCATGGCATCCAGTCCGGGCTACGATCCCAATGTGCTGACCGGCAGCGGGCGAAGAAAGAATTATGCCCGCCTGGTAGTGGATACGGCAAGTCCCTTCCTCAACCGCGCCATCAAAGGCATGTATCCCCCCGGCTCTACTTTCAAGCCGCTGGGTGCGCTGGTAGCGCTGGACGAACACCTGATCAGCCCGGGATTCGGTTACCCCTGCTACGGGTCGTATGATGCCTGCGGGGTTCATATCCGCTGCGAGCACAAGGACCCCGGTCATTCATCCTCCCTTCGCATTGCATTGGCCAATTCCTGCAATTCCTATTTTTCGGTTCTTTTCCGCATGGCGATCGATAATCCCGCTTATAAGAACCCGCAGAAGGGATATGCCAAATGGAAAGAATACATGAATGCTTTCGGGCTCGGCACCGCATTGCAGGTAGACCTTCCGAGCGAGAACAAGGCCAACATTCCCAGCCTCAATAATTATAACAAGGCGTATGGGTCCAGGTGGAACAGCTGCACTATCGTGACGCTGGGCATCGGCCAGGACCAGATGACGGTCACGCCCCTGCAGATGGCCAATGTCATGTGCATCATCGCCAATAAAGGACATTATTATACCCCGCATTTTGTAGACAGTATTGAAAACCCCGAAGAAAGCGACAGCAGCTACCTGAACCGGTTTCATGTGCGGCACGATGTTACCAATATACCCGATACCTTTTACGAATCGGTACATGCCGGCATGCACGATGTAACGGTGTACGGCACTGCGGCTGAGATCAAAATCCCTGGTGTTGAGTATTGCGCCAAAACCGGTACGGCACAAAACCCGCACGGCAAGAACCACTCCCTGTTCGTTTGCTTCGCCCCGCGCAACGACCCTAAGATCGCGGTGGCCGTTGTAGTGGAGAATGCGGGGTATGGCGCTACCTGGGCAGGCCCTATCGCCAGTTTCGTGATAGAAAAATACCTTCATGATACGATCGCGGCCGACCGGCTGGCCGATGTGGAAAGGATCTCGAACACCAACCTGATCCCCGCAGCTATCAAGCAGTGGTATGCCACCCGCGATTCGCTGCGCCAGGTAAAACTGAACGCCGCACAGGAAACAGCCCCTCCCACTTTCGAGAACAACCTGGAAACACCCAGGGTAACCTTCGACCCGGAAGCAGAGCCTAATCGCCGCGTTCCCGAAAAAGATACGGGTAAGCCGAAAACGCTGTTCCTCAAGCCCGATGAAAAAAAATTAAAAAAGCCAGGAAACTAGTTCATGAACCAACGCCACACAAAATCGGTTTCCGAAGGGGTTGACTGGATCACCGTATGGATCTATGCCGCCCTGGTGGGTGTAGGTGTCCTCTGTATTTTCATGGTTGAATACAAACCCGGTACAGACTGGATACAATCGTTCATCAACGGTAAAACAAATTACAGCAAGCAGTTGTATTTCGCGGGCGTCTGCGCGCTGATCGCCACTTTTATCCTCCTGGCCGACAGCAAACTGTTTACAGCGCTGGCCAACCTGTTGTATGCATTTGGTATCCTGCTCATGTTTGCCACTTTCGCGATCGGCAAAAATGTAAATGGATCCAAAAGCTGGATCCCCATCGCGGGTGGCTTTAACCTGCAGCCTGCAGAGCTTTGCAAGATCTTTACCGCGCTGGCACTCGCCAAGTTCCTGTCGCGCCAGGAAACCGACTTTACGAAAATCCGCTCCCAGCTGATCGGTGCGGTCATCGCGCTGTCGCCCGCCATTCTCTCCGTATTCCAGAATGAAACCGGGCTCGCACTCGTGTACCTGTCTTTTTTTATTGTGATGTACCGTGAAGGCCTCCCGCCCGCACTGCTCATCATCGGTTTTTCATTTGGCGCACTGGTGGTGGCCACGCTGATCGTTGCCCCGAATATACTCGCGCTCTCCCTTACAGCGATTGCCGCCCTGGTGATATTCATCCTGCGAAAGCAGATCAAACGCCAGAAAAGGGTACTCACTATGATCATAGGTGTCTGGGTGATCTGTGTAGGCATACAACGCTTTGCCGTGCCCTATATCTTCAACCATGTATTCCAGTGCTACCAGAGCACGCGTATCTACAGCATGGTGGGCAAAGACTATGATTGCAGTCAGAACAGGCACCGCACCAGGGTCTCCGAGAAGGAAAGACCTTCCAAAAAGCCGGACGACTACAATGTGCGCCAGAGCAAGATTGCAATCGGCTCGGGCGGGATCACCGGCAAGGGCTTTCTGAAGGGTACGCAAACGCGTGGCAAATACGTTCCCGAACAGCACACTGATTTTATTTTTACCTCGTTGGGAGAGGATTTCGGCTTCGCCGGATGTTTTGCATTCCTTTCGGTATACCTGTTCCTGCTCTTCCGTATCATCAAAATGGCGGAGCGACAGCGAAGCACCTTCAGCCGCGTATATGCCTACAGCGTGGCCAGTATCATTTTCTTTCACATAACCGTCAATGTATGTATGACGATCGGCCTGTTCCCCATTATCGGCATTCCATTGCCCCTGATCAGTTATGGCGGATCGTCATTGCTCACATTCACCATTCTCCTGTTCATCCTGCTGCGGCTGGATGCCGACAGGCAGATGGTGCTGCGATAGGGCGGCAGATCAATACCCGTTTCACATGATGAACAGCGAGCTTTCAGCAACCGGCACAACAGCACGGATCGTTCCGCTTTCCGAAGGCGCGTTTACGATCGATAAAACAAAACGCTTTATCCCGTTTGATACCGGCACGGACATCCTGGGCGACAGGCCCGCGGGCAGCCTCCTCGTAGAGGTTCAGCCATTTGCTGTTGTTACTCCCAGGGATGTGATCCTGTTCGATACCGGTCTGGGCTTTGAAAAAGACGGGCAGCTTCAGCTGCACAATAACCTCCTTGCAAATGGCATTGCACCAGCGCAGGTAACCAAGGTCTGTATGAGCCACCTGCATAAGGACCATGCCGGCGGCCTCGGAACGAAAAATGCCTCCGGTAACTATGAACTGTCATTTCCACAGGCCGTGCATTATATCCAGCGCAAGGAATTTGAATTCGCCATGCAGAAGGGATTTCCCTCGTTCATCAGTGAAGAACTGGCTTTTCTCGACCGGCATAGCCAGGTGTGCTGGCTGGAGGGAAATGGCACGATAGACAACTTTATCCGGTATGAAGTAACCGGTGCGCATTCGCCTTTTCACCAGGTGTTTTGGGTAACGGATAATGGGCAAACGATCTTTTTCGGCGGCGATGATGCACCCCAGTTGCAGCAGATGAAACATAAGTTCATCGCCAAATATGATTATGATGGCAGGAAATGTATGGAGCTGCGGAAACAATGGTGGGAGCAGGGGCGCCAGGAAGGATGGTCATTCCTTTTTTATCACGATATCGGGATGCCGGTATACCGGGAAGAAACAAAGCAGGGTCAGTAAGGACCGCGTCTTTTCATTTGCCTTCTCTGGAATTCCTTCCGGAGGATATTACCAAAATCGCGTTCGGCAAAATATAACCGGTTTACCCGGTCTTCCGTTACAAGTATTTTCCGGAAACTCTCGCGGTATTTTTTCCTGATGGTAAGTATTTTTTCATCCGACCCGATCACGTCTCCCCCCTGGACGGCGCGCGCCTGGCGGAGTTCAAATGTATAGCTGTTGTACAACGGCCAGAAACGCCGGGCCTCCTCCGCATTCAGGTTGAGCTGTTGTGTAAGATAGGCAGTGTGGAGCGCCTCCAGGCGGTTGATCTCTGCAGGCGGCTGTGCGCATGCGCCAAGACCGATACAGGTAAAGATTGATATGATGAATATGAATTTCCTCATGCTGTTCTATCCGCCTGATGATGGTGATGCTCCGTCGCCGGCCTGCTTTAAATATGTTTTCAATTCATCGTCGCTGATGGATTCAAGATGGTCCTGTACGTTGGTCATGTCGATATCAGAAAGGGTTTCCGTATCATCGATATTGGCCACAGGCGATGTTCCGTTACTGATATAGCTGATCATTGCGTCATCACTGAGATTATTCAGCTCCCTGGAAAAATTAAAGCGCTGGCTGTTAGTGTATACGATGCCGCCTGTAACGAGGATACCGGCTATTACAGCCGCCGCCGCATACTGTACCCAGGTAAGAGGCCTGAACGCCAGTATTTTGGCAGGACGTTTTTTTATAACGGGTGACAACTGCTCAAAATAATCCCGGGGAACGGTCAGAACAGGTTTCCTGTTCAGCGTTGCCAGCAGCGGGGCTATTTCTTCCAGTTCAGCTAATATTTCATTTTTCTGCCCGGAATGGCCGATCCGTTGCAGGATGCTGGCCGGAAGGCCTTCAAAATACCCAACAGGCACCCGGAAAGGATGCGAAACGGCCGGAAGCGCCGGATTCTGTTCCAGCCTTGCAAGAACCGTGGAAGCGAACTGATCGAAATAACCGGCAGGAACGGTATATACCTGCGCTAACCCATTGAGGGCCAGCGAAGGCGCTACTGTTTCTAACTCGTTCAATATCATGCTTCTATTGTTCATTTCTACCGGGTAAGACCGCCAGGGCGCAAAAATGTTTAATTATTTTTTATAAATTCTTCCACCTTTTTGGCTGCGTGATGATAACTCGCCTTTAACGCCCCCTCGCTGGTATCCAGTACCCGGCTCATTTCCTCGTAGGGCATTTCATCATAATATCTCAGGTTGAATACCAGCCGCTGCTTTTCGGGGAGCTGCTGGATGGCCAGCTGCAGTTTCCATTCAAGGCGGTTGGCATCAAAGCCCTCATCTGCACGGATCTTGTTGCCCAATCCATTTTCGTCATCCGTCAGGCTGAGCGTACCCCTTTTCTTCTGCTGTTCCAGGAAGGTCAGGCATTCATTGGTCGCTATCCGGTAAAGCCACGTATACAACTGGCTGTCTTCCCTGAAATGGTCCAGCGCATTCCACACCTTGATGAACATATTCTGCAATACGTCATTGGCATCATCATGGTCCACCACCATCCGCCGCACGTGCCAGTATAGTTTTTCCTGGTACTTCTTAATGATCGCAGTAAAAGCACGCTCCTTGGTCGCCGCCTGCCTGAATTCCAGCAGTAATTCCCTGTCTTCTGTGAGCATCCCGAGTATTTGAACAAATTTAGCCAGAAAAGCCTTTTGTAATGGAAATCATATAAGGCATTTCCGTAAACATATATTGATTTTTCAAATATGTTGTCGTTTGCATACCATCGGGCGGTGCGCCGCCGCCGATATATCCTTATTTATCATCCTTCCACCTCCACAGGTGGAGGCAGGCATAGGTCCGGTACGGGTTCCATTTTTCCGATATCTTCAACATGCGTTCCTTCATTTTCTTTTTATCGGCCGCATCCAGCCGGTACAGCTTCGTCATCGCCTGCTGAATGCCGAGGTCATCCACGGCAAACACATCTTCCCGCCCCAGCGTGAACATCAGCAGCATCTCTACGGTCCATCTGCCCACACCTTTGATCTGCGTGAGCAGGTCCACTATGTCATCATTGCCCATTTTCTGCAGCCTGGAGTCGGTGATCCGGTGCGCGATACAAAACGCCGCCACGTTATGTACATACTGTGTCTTCGCATTCGAAAGCCCGATGGCCCTCAGTTTTTCAAACGGTGTATCGAGTACCTGGCGCGGCGATGGCTCTTTCCCTTTATAGAGATCGAGAAAACGCTGGTAGATCACCCGGGCCACCTTGGTGCTCAACTGCTGGCTCATGATACTGGCCATTAACCGCAGCGGAATGTTCTTTCTCAATTCCAGCTCATGTTTTTCGTTTCCGATGGCGGGCCACAGTTTCTTGTCTTTCCGCAGGTGTTCTGTATAGTCCATCCATCAAGTTACCGGTTTATCCAGAAAATAAAAACAGCTTACATTTATAACCTGTCCTCAAACAGTATAACATGAAAAAAAATGTCATCATAATCTTACTGGCCGCTCTTTCCATGTCTGCCCATGCGCAGCAAAAAGACGAAGCCGCGATCCGCACCATGCTGCAGGCGCAGGTAGCGCAATGGAACACGGGAAGCGTGTCTGGCTATATGAAAGGATACTGGGAAAGCGACAGCCTGCAGTTCATCGGCAAGAACGGCCCCGTTTTCGGGTATGCCGCCGCATTGCACAATTACGAGAAAGCATATCCCGATGCGGCCCATATGGGTCAGCTGACATCCACGATCATCAGCATGAAAAGATTATCTCCGGAATATTATTTCATCACTGGAAAATGGGCACTGAAACGCGCGGCGGGCGATGTTGGCGGCGCCTACACCCTGCTCATCCGGAAAATTCATGGCCAGTGGGTGGTCATTTCCGATCACAGCAGCTGACGACGGTCCTGCCCCTATTTGTTAAAAGAAATGTGTCCGCGCCAGATCCTCAGCAGGCAGAGGACGTAAGCGATGAAACTCGCGATCAGCCAGGCATAGAACAGCAGGTTCCCCAGCCGGATCTTCTCATGGATGAAGCCGAGTTCAAACATGATGCCCATCGTGGCGTTCACGGAAAGCCACAGGAGACTGAGCCCGATAGTGGCCAGTATCCGCTTCAGAAAAGCAACCACTTCATGCTCCATAAAAGATGATGATACCCGTTAATCCAGGCTCTGGTTGTTGGTGGCCGCCAGCTTTACCATCCTGTCGAACTGCCCGGGCGTCAGGTCGTTGTAGAAATAATAAATCGGGTCTACGGGAATGCCGTACCTGTGTACTTCGTAATGACAGTGCGGCCCCGTGCTTTTGCCGGTGCTGCCCACCCATCCAATGACCTCTCCTCTTTTTACTGCCTCGCCCGCCCTTGCCTTTACCCGGTACATATGGCCATACAGTGTTTCGTAACCATAGCCGTGGTTGATCACTACATGGTTGCCATAACCGCCGGTATTGAAACCCGCTTCGCGTACTACACCGTCTGCCGTGGCATAGATCGGTGTGCCGATAGGTGCGGTGAAGTCAAGGCCCTCATGCTTTTTGCGGCTCTTGTAAACGGGATCGATCCGCCATCCGAAACCACTGGCGATCCGCGTAAGGTCCTTATTGCTGACGGGCTGGATGGCGGGGATGGATTGCAGCAGCTTCGCCTTGTTCTTAACCATGTTGTCGATCTCGTTGTAGCTTTTTGCCTGGAAGGCCAGTTTGAGCGAGAGGTTGTTCAGCTGATCGCGCATGCCATCCACGAGCTCATTATCGCCCAGTTTCTGGATGAGTGATACCTCTTTCCGGGCCTCGCTGTCCTTGATGCGGGCGCTGTCGGGAATGGGCGCCGATTCAAAAATGGTTCGATATATCTTGTTGTCGCGCCGCTCGAGCTCATCGATCTGCAACTGCAGCTGCCGCACCCGTTCCTGCATCACGGTGTAGTTATCGCGCATATCGTTGTTCTCCCGGCGCAGGTTTTTTTCTTTGGGATTGTCTATATAATTGAATGAGATCAGTACGATCAGCAGGCCGGTAACGATCGAGGCAGCCAGGAACCCGAAGAACTGGAGCAGGCGAACACGCCACGGCGTTTCCAGCTTGTCGTAGCGGAGGGTATGCGTATTATAGAAATACTTTACTTTTTTCATCGTTCGGGTGACGGGCTGCCGGCCGGCCAAACTGCGCCTCAAACCTTACCTTTGCAGGCCGGTAAGCGCCCAAAGATAATTAATCGCGGGAACCCGATGCCGGAGAGCTTGTTTTCTTAACCGGAGGCTAACAATCGCCCCGCAACCAACCTGTATGAATTCGGCCGATATAAGAAAAAAATTCCTGGATTTCTTTCAATCAAAACAGCACCACATCGTGCCTTCCGCTCCGATCGTGGTAAAGAATGATCCCACCCTCCTGTTTACCAATGCCGGCATGAACCAGTTCAAGGACTATTTTCTCGGCAACAGGCCCGCTCCCTGGTCACGGGTGGTGGATACGCAGAAATGTCTTCGCGTAAGCGGCAAACACAATGATCTTGAAGAAGTGGGTGTTGATACCTACCACCACACGATGTTCGAAATGCTGGGCAACTGGAGCTTCGGCGATTACTTCAAAAAAGAAGCGATCGAATGGAGCTGGGAACTGCTTACCGGTGTGTACGGCCTCGATAAAGACCGGCTGTACGTGACCATTTTCGAAGGAGATGCCGGGGAGCACATTGAAAAAGACGAAGAGGCGCTGGCCGAATGGAAAAAATGGATCGCTGAAGACCGGATCATCACCGGCAATAAAAAAGACAATTTCTGGGAGATGGGCGATACCGGTCCCTGCGGTCCCTGCAGTGAAATACATGTAGACTGCCGCAGCGATGAAGAAAGAAAAAAGATCAATGGAAAGGACCTGGTGAACAAAGATCATCCGCAGGTGATCGAGATCTGGAACAACGTATTCATCCAGTTTAACCGGTCGAAAGACGGCAGCCTGGAACCGCTGCCCGCAAAGCATGTAGATACGGGGATGGGGTTTGAACGGTTGGTGCGCGTACTGCAGAACAAACAAAGCAATTACGATACGGATGTATTTTCCGGCACCATCGCAGCCACCGAAAAGCTCACGCACAAAAAATATGGTGCGGGCGCCGGCAGACCCGATGTGGCTTTCCGCGTAATCGCCGATCATATCCGTGCCATCTCTTTCACGATTGCCGATGGACAGCTTCCGTCGAATACCGGGGCGGGCTATGTCATCCGGCGAATCCTGCGACGTGCAGTACGCTACTATTTTTCGTACCTCGATCATAAAAGTCCATTGCTCTACCAGCTGCTGCCACTGCTCGCAACGCAGTTCAGGGAGGTTTTCCCGGAACTGGACAAGCAGCAGGACTTCATCTCAAAGGTGATCCGGGAAGAGGAAGAAGCATTTTTGCGGACACTGGATACTGGGATCCGCCGCTTCGAGAACTATATCGCGTCCGCTGAAAAAGGGAGCACCCTCATGGCAGGCGATTTTGCTTTTGAACTGAACGATACGTATGGATTTCCGCTCGACCTCACCCAACTGATGGCCGTGGAGGCGGGCTGGCAGGTAGATACAGCGGGGTTTGCAAAGAAACTCGGGGAACAGAAAAAACGCAGCCGTGCCGCGGGTGCCATGGACCTGGAAGACTGGACCGTACTGGACCCGCATGCCATTACCGAATTTGTAGGATACGATTCACTCGAAGTGCGCACCAAAGTGGTGAAGTACCGGAAGGTGACGATCCGTGGAAAAGAAGGATACCAGCTGGTATTGGCGGCTACCCCTTTTTACGCGGAGAGCGGTGGGCAGGCAGGCGATACCGGTGTGCTGGACTTTGAAGGAACGACCATCGAAGTAACCGATACCAAAAAAGAAAACGACCTGGTGGTGCAATTCACAGATTCGTTACCTCCCAATATCGGTACTACCGTTGTGGCAACGGTGAACCTTTCACAACGCCGGGAAACAGCCGTGCACCATAGCGCCACGCACCTGCTTCACTCGGCGCTGCGAAAGGTACTGGGCACGCATGTAGCACAGAGGGGGAGCCTGGTGAACCGCGATGAACTTCGTTTTGATTTTTCGCATTTTGCAAAAATGACCGCAGAAGAAACAGAAGCCGTTGAAAAGATGGTCAATGAAAAGATCCGTGAAAATATCCCCGTCGTGATCAGGGAGATGAACAAGGAAGAAGCGATGGCTTCCGGGGCAATGGCGCTGTTCGGCGAAAAATATGGAGACCGCGTACGGGTGGTAACCATCGATCCTCACTACTCAACCGAACTCTGCGGGGGCACGCATGTGGCCCGTACGGGGGAACTCGGATTTTTCCGTATCACGCATGAGGCCGCAGTGGCCGCGGGTGTACGCCGCATTGAAGCCGTCAGCGGCCGGGCCGGCGAAGATCACCTGCGCAATGCGTTTGCCCAACTCGAACAAACGCGCACGCGTTTGCGCAACCCGAAGGATATGGTAACCGCAATTGACACGCTCCTGGAGGAGAATGCCGAACTCAGGAAAAAACTGGAAAGCCTGGAAGCAAGACAGCTCCTCGCAACCAAAAGCGAACTGCTCGCCAAACAGGAAAAACTGGGCGATATACAATTTATCGGCGCCGTGATCCAGGCCCAGCAGGCCGATGACCTGAAGAAATTATGTTTCCTGCTGAAGGCCGATATGCAGCGATATGTGGTGGTGCTCGCTGCATCCATCGATGGCAAGGCCCATGTGGCTGTTTTGCTCGACGAATCAGTGGCCGCGGCGAAAGGCCTGGAGGCACCCGCCATTATCCGCCAGCAGGTAGCCCCTCTGATCAAAGGCGGCGGCGGCGGCCAAAAAACCCTGGCAACGGCAGGCGGACAGGAAACCGGGCAGCTGCCCCAGGTAATACAAAGCATCCGCCAGCTGATCTCCTGATAAAAGGCCATTTCTTTAACATTTCCGAATATTTTCGTATTTCAAAACTTTCCCTATATTTGATCTACTAAAAATTTCGTACACCAAAAAAGCAAATGTTATGATCAAGAAATGGATAACCGCCGCCCTGTTCCTTCCGCTATGTGCGGAAGTGGCTTACGCCCAGGATGTCACCACCGACAAACACAAAAAGGATGAGAGCATCACCATCCACAAAAATGGTGATTCAAAAGAAAAACTGACGATCGTAGTGGATGGCGACAAGATCACCATCAACGGCAAGCCGATGTCGGAATTCAAGGATGGTTCGGTAAAAATAGTTACCGATGAAATGAACGACGTCTTCCCGCGTATTGCAAGGGGGTTTCAATCTCCCCGGGCAATCACTGGTGTAAGAATGGGCAACAGGGCAATGCTCGGCGTTTCGACTGAAAAAGATGACAAAGGTGCGCGCATTACCGAGGTAAACAGTGAAAGTGCCGCTGAAAAAGCCGGGCTTAAAAAAGGCGATATTATTATTCGTGTGGGCGATAACAAGATCACCAATGCAGACGAATTGTATGAAGCCGTGGGCAAGCATAAACCCGAAGAAACAGTATCGGTTACCTATCTCCGCGATGGGAAGGAATCGACCGTGAGCGCCACACTCAAAAAAGGCAGCAACGCCTTCACCATGTCCGGTGACAATAACTTCAATTTCACCATGCCGGAAATGCCGGAGATCAACGGTTTCGCTTATGCTCCGCGCGGCAGAACCCGACTGGGCCTGGAAATAAAAGACGAGGAAGATGGCAAAGGCGTTAAAGTGATCGATGTGGATGAGGAGACCCCCGCCGCCAAAGCCGGTCTGAAAAAAGACGATGTGATCACTTCGATCAACGGAAAGGATGTCAAGGGCGTGGACGAGATCAGGGAAGCTGTGAGGGGTATGAAGGAAGGCGATTCCTTCAAAATACAATATAAAAGGGAGGGCAGAACGATGGATACCGAGGTGAAGTTCCCCCGCAAACTGAAGACTGCCGACCTCTGATTTCAAGTGTCTCTTTTTCTCATGTGCATATTACGACATCCCGATTCTTCGGGATGTCTTTTTTGTGCTCTTCATAACAAAACAGGCAGCGACCGGTGCGGTGCATGGTTCCCCGCCCGCGAAACCGTATTTTTGAGGGCATGAAACAACTCCTGACCCTGGTAGCCCTGCTGGTTTCCGGCACCTGCATAGCACAGGTATTCAAACAAAACGAGCCGCTGGTACACACTTTTTCGATCGTCGCCCGCGATCCCAACACCGGGGAAATGGCGGTCGGGGTTCAAAGTCACTGGTTCAGCGTAGGCACGAGCGTTCCCTGGGCCGAGGCGGGCGTGGGCGCCGTCGCCACCCAGTCATTTGTAGACAAGTCTTACGGACCAAAAGGGCTGGCCCTGCTGAAAAAAGGATTTGATGCACAGCAGGCATTGGACAGCCTGGTGAAGGCCGATCCGGGAAGAGATGTTCGCCAGGTGGCCATCGTGGATGCCAAGGGAATGGTTGCGGCCTATACCGGCAGCAAATGCATCCGTTACGCAAAACATATTGCCGGCGATGCTTTTAGCGTGCAAAGCAATATGATGCTGGGCTCTACGGTGTGCGAACGCATGGCAGATGCGTACCTGCTTTCCGCAGGAAAACCGCTGGCCGAGCGGGTTTTGCTGGCACTGGAAGCGGCACAAGAGGCGGGCGGTGATATCCGCGGAATGCAGGCGGCAGCTTTGATCGTAGTACCCGCGAAAACCACCGAGAGCTGGAACAATCACGTGGTGGACCTGCGGGTGGATGATAACCCTGCCCCATTAAAAGAACTGAGGAGGTTGTATTCCGTTCACCTCGCTTACCAGCACATGAACAATGGCGACCTGGCAGTGGAAAAAAATAATATGACCCTCGCCATGCAGGAATACCGGTCGGCCATGGAGATGTTCCCGAACAACCTGGAAATGCAGTATTGGACAGCTATAACGCTCGCAAATAATAAACAGGTGAATAAGGCGCTGCCGATGCTGAAAAAAATATTTGCACAGAATGCCAACTGGAAGGAGTTGACCCGGCGCCTGCCGGTGGTAGGATTGCTGACCGTTACCCCGGCCGAATGGAAGGAGATACTGGCGCAATAGTTCCCGCACCTGCGGAATGTATATGTACGATCGGAAGGACATCTGCAGGAGAACGGGCGAAGTAAAAAGGGGGTCCGAAGGTCGCGCGGGGTCCTTAAAAAAACACCTGGATCTTCCGGAAATCAGTGCTGCCAATGGCGCTTTGGAACATGACTTTCTTCAGCAAAAAACGTATTTATCGTTATGAAATATATCTGCCTCTCTGCCCTGCTTCTCATCGCGGCCTGCCGCCAGTCTCCGACCAGTTCTTTTACGGTTAGCGGAACCATTACGCACAGCCCGGGCACGCGGGTTTCGCTGGAAGAAATTCCTTTTGGGGCTGCTCAGCCCGTTGTTGTGGATTCCACTACCCTGCACGATGGCAACTTTTCATTAAAGGGAGGCAGCAAGGAAGAAAGCCTGTACCTGCTTTCCATCGCGAACGGCCCGGAATTGCTGCTCGTGAACGACAGCAAGGACATTCGGGTAACACTGGATGCCGAGCACTTTAAAGACTATACAACGGAAGGGTCTCCGGCATCAAAAGCATTGCACCTGTTCCTTGACAAGTACAGCAATCTGTTCAGGGATGTTGCCAGCACATATACAACGGCCGATTCCCTTCATAAGACCACGGCGTCTGACAGCGCCCTGAAAGTAGCGGACCTGCGGAAGGACATCGCCCTGAAAACGATCAGGTCTTTTCTTACGGCCTGCATTCGTTCATCACCTTCGCCAGCCGTACGCTATTTCATCCTGGGAAAAACATTTCGTACAATGCCGGTAACCGACATCCAGCAACTGGCCAATGAGTCGGTCCGTGAATTCCCGGCGCACAATGGCCTGGCGCGCCTGAAGGGGATCGTTGATTCGCAACTCGCCGCGGACCCGAAGGTGGCGCTCCTGAACAAGCAGGCTCCGGATCTCAATTTCCCGGACACGTCTGGCCAGAAAATGAGTCTTTCCAGCCTCCGTGGAAAATATGTGCTGGTGGATTTCTGGGCCAGCTGGTGCGGCCCCTGCCGCGCGGAAAACCCGAACGTGGTAGCCGCCTACCAGCGATACAAGGATAAGAATTTTACCATACTGGGCGTTTCGCTGGACAAGGATAAAAACGCCTGGACACAGGCGATCCGGGAAGACCATCTTGCCTGGAACCACATCAGTGACCTGAAGCAATGGGAAAGTGCGGCCGTAAGCCTGTATCATTTCGAGGGCATTCCCTTCAACGTACTGGTAGACCCGCAGGGCAAGATCATTGCGGCTGACCTGCGGGGAAGCGAGCTGAACAGTGTACTGGAAAGCGTGTTGAAATAGTAAAAATCCGCTTCCGTTATTTTGTTAAATTGAGTTCTCCTTCGCACCAAAATGCTAACTTCAGTGAACATTTTAAAGCTATGAAAAAAACTGCCATTCTTGCATTCTGCCTGATAACCGTTGCTCATACTTTCTCGCAGGGGCTGTCTAATAATGGAACCCAGCTTCGTATGGTCCTGGACGTGGCCTCAAAACCGCGTCTTCATGAAGTGAGGCCCGAAGTGGATGGATCTCCCTATTTTTCCAGCGAGTTTTGTAACGCCACTTTCGTTGTAGACGGCAAGCCATTTCCCAATGTCCAGGCGATGCTGAATATGGAGAAAAACCAGGTCACTTTCAAGAATGAGAACAACGAGGAAGTACTGGCTACCTCTCCCATATCGCGGATCGAGTTCACCAATTGTGGGGGCGCCATTTTCGAATCCGGGTTCCCGGCAATCGATCATCAAAACGGCAATACATACTACCGGGTACTTTCCAAGGGAAACAAGGCAGAATTGCTCAGGTACACACAGTTCAACCTGCGTGATATCATTACAACCGGGCTCGCCAATAGTTCATACACGAAAGCGCTGGACCGGGCCGACTTCTACTATATCTCAATATCGGGCAAGGGCCTTGTAAAAATTGAACGGAACAACGAAAGCGTTAAGGCTGCCTTGTCTGACCAGTCTGCCAAAATCGGCGCTTTTATCGATGGTCACCATCTGAAGGTCAAGAAGGATTCGGACCTGGTCGCAGTGGTCGATTACTACAATTCACTGTAATATATTTCGTACTGCCTTCCGGCAGTATCGGCCTGTCGAAAAATAATCTCATGAATAAGTCATTCGTGTACCTGGCAGCCTGCCTTTCTATAGGCACGGCCTCAGCACAAGGCCTGTCTAACGGAGGGATGCAGCATCTCATGACCGATATCAGCAGCAAGCCCAGGGGTGTAAGCGAACTGAACTCGAGCATTGACGGGAGTCCTTACTACAATAATTCCTATTGCATCGCCAATATCACTTACAATGGAAAACTCTTTCCAAAAGTACCGGCAATGCTTAACCTGCAGGACAATTTCATGATCTATAAAGATGAAAGCGGGCAGGAACTGATTGCCACTTCTACGGTTGACAGGATTGAGTTCCCGGATTGCGGGAATACTGCGTTTGAATCGGGATTCCCCGCAATCGATCACCAGATGGTATCCACTTTTTACCAGGTGATCAACAAAGGTCCAAAAGCTGAACTGCTCAAGTACATTCAATTTGTATTGCGCGATGTAGCCATAACAGGCCTTACCAACAGCACTTATACCAAATCGCTCGACCGTACCGATGTCTACTATGCTTATATCCCCGGTAAGGGGATGACAAGACTTGAAAAGAATGCCGAGAGCCTGTTAACCGCGCTCTCGGATAAAAAAGCAGCCATCGAAGCATATATTGGCAGCCATCATATCAAAGGAAAAAAAGAAACTGACCTGGCGGAAGTATTTGCTTATTATAATACTTTATAGACCACGGAAAAAACCATTGCAGGCATCCTGCCATCAGTCAACCCTCCTTTCTCTAATCCCACCGAGCCGACTTTGTCTGACCGTTATGTCAATGCCGCCTGTTATTGATCAGTGCCAACACAAATGCCAGGACAACGCCAGCCAGGACAACATTTTTCATCTGTGGAACAGACTTCGCCGGTGTAAACAGGAGACCAGCGGAGACCACATCACAAAAAAATTGTCCCGCTTGCCTTGAGGCAAACGGGACAATTTTTAATCTGTTATAAACTGCGTTCTTACAATTTAAGAACACCTAAGAAGTTTCCGAAGCTGCCCGCTGCCACTGTCACTGTATAGCTGATAGTGATCGTGTTATCGCAGGAAGAGAAAGTACCCAGGCCACTTGCCTTGATCGTAGCAGGTCCGTAAGTAGGGTCTTTATAAAAAGACTGTGTTGGTATGCTGGTGGTAAAATTGGCTGGATTGGTCCAGTCAATATTTACAGTGAGACCAGGATTGAATGCATTGTCGGTTGGCGCAAATGGGCCGAAACCGCCTGCACCCAGGTTCTTGATCACCAGGGTAGCTGTGGTAGCTCCGGTTGCTGTTGCGCTTACCACGGTAGCCGTGTAAGGTCCGTATGCGCTGGTTCCCTGTACATCATTGCTGTGCGTATAAGGCGCCGTTGTGAATGAAGACAGCAGCACATCGCAATACTTGCGAAGTACCAGTTTGTAAACGTTGTTGAAGGTAGAAGTCGGTACATCTCCACCTGACAGCGTAACGGTCAGCGTATCTACGCGGGAACCGGGGTATCCGGCGAAGATCCCTTTTACAGCCAGGGAATCGAGCGCCTTACCGGCTGCAACGGTCACTGTGCTGGAAGGAATGGTGTATTGTGTTCCGGATACTGCACCAGTTGGAGAGGTAACAGTTACGGTTACGTTCGTAGCGGTCGTACGCAGGGAAGTGAGACCAATAGGTATTTTAAATACGGAATTGGGATCGTTCTTCACATAATAGGTAGAGCCGGTGATGTTGGCGAAGTCAGACTGCGTGGGGGCAACCGTCAGGTTGTCCTGGTCGCCTGTTTTCTTGCAACCATTGATCAACACGGCAGTAGAGAGGATGCCAGCGATTAATCCAAGTTTTGACATTTTCATAAATATAGTTTTTAGAGAGGCATTTTTGCATGAATAAGAGGTGGAAGAGCTATGCCCTTCCACCTCTCAAGTATTTAATATCCTGCGTTCTGAACCATGTTTTTGTTGGCCAGCAGTTCCTGCTGCGGAATGGGCAGCGTGAAATGGAAGTCATTTGCCGGAAGCGTCTGCCACTGTGGACTGTCCACATCTGTTGCCAGGCGGGAAACGGGCAGGCCATTTCTCTTCAGGTCCTGGAAGCGGATGCCTTCGAAGCACAGTTCCTTGTATTTTTCAACCAGGATCGCAGCCAGCAGCGTGGGCTGGTCGGCAAAGGCCTGGTTGGTATAACCGGTGATCCTGTTGCTGCGGACCAGGTTCAGGTCAGCTGCAGCAGCCGCCAGCGATGCAGCTGTATTCAGCTGTGCATTGGCTTCTGCCCTGATCAGGTACATTTCCGCGATACGGGGTCCTTTCAGGTCAACTATGCGGGCACCTTTGGAGGAAGTAAAGAATTTGTTGACGAAGTTTTTTCCTGTGCCTACTCCATTGGTTGTATTGCCTACACCAATGTAAGCGCCCTGGCGTATATCAGCTGCAGTATACTGGCTGATCAGCTTGTTGGAGGGCTGGAAATAAACGAGGCTCTGGGAAACTACCGTCCATATGGCACCAATAGCAGTACCGGTTGCAAAACGCACACGGAACAGTGTTTCGTTGCTGTTGGCATCGGTCCAGATACCCTGGAAACCAGCACCGCTGGAGATGGGCTTTACATTGGAATTGATCACCGTAGTAGTATAGTTTACTGCATTGGTGTAGTCATTCATATACAGCGCCAGTCTTGCCTGGTAGGCGGCGATGGAGATCGGGCTCATTACCGTATCGGTAAAATTAGCAGTGGTAGTGGCTGGCAACAGCGCGATAGCGGCGGCGAAATCCGCCTTGATCTGCGTTATTACGTCAGCTACCTTGGCACGTGCAGGCTGACCCAGCGGATCAGACTTCAGCATGATGGGCACACCCAGCGGATCGGCCGGATCGTATTTCTTGGAATAGGACTCAAGCAATTCGAAATGGCCTATCGCGCGCATGGCGAGCATCTGGCCTTTCAGAACACCCCTTCTTGATTCTTCAAAAGGAGAAGCTGCGGTCACTCCATCAATAACAGCCAGGACCCGGTTTGCCTGGTCGATCAGGGTATAGAATCCTCCCCATGCTGCAATAACATCCGCACCGGTGGTAAGGTCAGCTGCGTCCTGATACTTGTAAGTAAACAGGCCCTGACCCTGGTTGTCGATTCCCACTTTCACTTCATCTGAAAGGAGAGCGCCTACATACGTCTGGTTGTTATAGGTACCATAATCGCCGTATACGGCATTGGCTCCGAGCTGTGCATCAGCTATGGTCTGGAATGCCTTGGATGGGTCGATCGAATCCGTAGGCTTCAGATCCAGCTCCTTTTTGCAACCCGCGAATGCCAGTGCTGCACCCAGGAGACATATATAATAATTTTTCATTTTCATTGTATTCAGATTATTTTTTGAATTAGAAAGTGATTTCAACACCACCGGTTACTGAACGTGGGTTAGGGTATTCACCGAGTACAATGTTGATGGCACTTGACTCAGGATCGTATCCTCTCCATTTTGTCCAGATCAGCAGGTTCTGCCCGATGATATAGAAACGAACGCTGGAAATAGCCTTCGTCTTGGCCAGGAGTGACTTCGGCAGAGAGTACGCAAGTGTTACGTTTCTCAGGCGAAGGAAAGAAGCGTCTTCCAGCAATTTGGAGCTGAAGTTTGTCTGGTAGGAAGGAGCCGGTGTAGACGCGATATCTCCTGGATTTTTCCAGAAATTCAGCGCTGCAGCCTGGTTGTAACCACCTGTTTCAAAGCTTCCTGGATTTTCAACAAAGAACTCGGTATTGTTCGTTTTGATAGCACCCTGCTGGTAGCTGAACAGAACACTCAGAGAAAGTCCCTTGTAAACGAACTGGGTTCCAAAACCGCCGTTCCATGGTGCAAGGGCCGTTCCGAATGCATTCTGCTGGAAGCCGGCAGAATAGGTAGTAGTCAGCTTGCCATTCAGGTCATAATAGAGGGGCGCGCCGCTTGCTGCGTCAACACCACCCCATTTCACTGTGTACTGGCTGAACAGTGGCTTACCCAGTTCCACCAGTGAAGTACCGGTAGGGAATGAATGGATAGGACCCAGGTCAACCACGTCGTTACCATTGTAAGAGCCGTTCACACTGAGGGTCCACACAAAATTCTTACCCCTCAGCACATCATAGTTCAATGCATATTCAAAGCCCCTGTTACGAACGGTACCGGCATTGATGTTCTGACTACCACCGTTACCCAAACCGGATGTGGCAGACAGGGTCAATGTTGCGTAAGCATGCGTAGTGAGCTTGTTGTAGTAATCGAAGCTACCATAGAAGCGGGTATTGAACAGCGAGAAGTCGATACCGGCATTCAGGGTGCTGGTGATTTCCCACTGCAGGTTCGGATTACCAACATTTGTTGGAACCGTTGTTACCAGACCGCTGTAGTTGCCCTGTCCATATGTAGCGAGGTAACCGAAGTCACCGAATGGGTTGTTGTTGGCATTACCTGCGCTACCGTAGCTCACCCTTCCACGAAGTGTATTGATGGCTTTTACATTGCTCAGGAAATTTTCCTTAGAAGCTTCCCAGATACCACCTATAGAGTAGAACCCTGTCCACCTGTTGGCTGCGGGCAGCTGTGAGGCACCGTCTTCACGGAATGAACCTGAAAGGGTATACCTCCTGTCATAAGTGTAACGGGCTGTTACAAGACCGGAGATGATGGCGCTCTGAGAGCGGCCTGCACCGGCATCAACTACGGGATACAGCTGGTTAACAGCATTACCCTGGGTAACGGCGGCTGGTGTATTCGGGCGTTTTGGATCCACACCGAAAGCCTGTACAGCAAATGAGTTGGTCACGTTCTGAACATATTCTCCATATGCACTCACTTCCACGTCATGTTTGCTGGCAAACAATTTCTTGAAGGTAATGCTGGGTCGGATATCTGCATTGAAGTTCCTTGTTATACCATCACTTTCGGAACCGAAAAACGTAAGTGGCGCCGTGAGGGGGTTCACACTGGACCTCAGGAAAGGTATCTTGCTTGCGTAAGTAGTATTCTGGGTTTCCCTGTAATCAATACCCATGGTACCGCCGGCGGTAAGGCTGGGCAATATTTTGTAAGCCACTGTAGCACCAATGGTCGCCTTGATCTGGTTGGCGTAGTTATAGTCCCACTTGGTCAGGTCCAGCTGGTTGGCACCTGTATATTTTGAGGCAACTGCCGCAAGGCCTGTTGTACCTGGCAGAGGGCCGGTAGCATAAGAACCATCGGGGTTGAATACTTTAGCGTACGGAACCTGGATCCTGGCGATCAGGAAGGGGTTGGCCGTGCTGTTCGTAGTAGTTGACTGCTGGAAATCGCGTTTGGAATAACCCAGGTTCGAAGACAGTGACAGGGTGAACCTGTCGTCTGCATAATCCAGGTTGGTACGGAGCGTGATCCTTTTCAGGTCAGTCCTGGCGGTTACACCGTCTTCATCATAGTATCCGATATTGCTGTACACCCTGGTACGTCCCTGTCCACCAGAGATGGTCAGGTTGGTATTGGTGAAATTACCGGTACGGAAGATCTGGTCATCCCAATTGGTATTGATTGCTGCGAGAGAATCGTAGGTTGCAGCAGTGCTTGCCTGTGCAGTAGGAGACAGGAGAGCAAAATTCGGGTTCTGCCTGTTAAACTGCCATCCCGGGAGACCTGATGCGGCACCACCGTTGGTGTTACCGAGGCGGTAGTAGAAGCTGCCCAGGTCGAACTGTGACTGGAGCAACTGCGCCGTATTCATCATGGTATAGTTGAAGGTCGGGCGGAACGTCTGACCAAATTCCTGGTCTGCAGTTACCGTCATCCTTCCTGCTACACCCCTTTTGGTAGTTACAACGATAACACCTGCGGAACCACGGGAACCGTACAGGGCTGTTGCAAAACCATCTTTCAGGATATCGATTGTTTCAAAATCGTTCGGGTTGATGCTCTGGAATACAGAAGCCTCCACCGCGATACCGTCCATAATATAAAGAGGCGTGCTACCACCGAGGATAGAACCTACCCCGCGGATGATAACAGCAGCTGCAGTACCAGGCTGACCGCTGCCGGACAGAACCTGTACGCCAGGGGCTTTACCCTGTAACATCTGCTCGAAAGAACCTTTGGGAACATCCATCAGGTCCTTACCGCTCACGTGCGAAATGGCACCTGGGGTCTCGGACTGTTTTACCTTGCTGATACCTGTAGTAACCACAACGTCTTCCAGGCTATTGTTGGAAGAAACCATGGCCACATTATAATTGGCCAGCTCACGACCGAGGGCGATCGTTCTGCTGTCCATTCCTACATAGGTAACATCCAGGTTACGAACGCTGGTAGAGATCGTCAGTGTGAACCGACCATCTGCGCCAGTCGTCGTTTTGGCATTGGTACCGCGGGCCTGGATCGTTGCTCCGGCCAGAGCTGCACCCTTATCATCAGTGATCCTTCCGGACACTGTGCGTGTTGTCTGTGCCATCAACTGGCTGACTGCCAGGCAAAAGCACAACAATAAAGTGACAATTTTTCGCATAATTCTTACAGTTTTAAAAATTTAGATGTTAAGAAAGCATTAGAGTCAATTGACAAGAATATGTTATTATTTGCTGCGTTTTTCTCAAAAAAAAGGTATAAACGGCATTCAATTGGCGTGAACAACCTGAAAAAATGACCGGCGATTAACAAAATTCAAGCAGGAAAGAGGATCAAAGTAGTCCTTTTGCAACCATCCATTTGGTCTTCGCCGGCGCAAAATAGGTTAACAAATTCATAATAAACAAAAATTTATCACTAATTCTACAAAAAATTGATCTGTACTGTATTTTTGACATTGAATTCCGGCCCCGCAGACAATTTCATGACAATTTTTGAGGCATTCCTGTTTAATAATATATATTATATATAATTATAATATATATTAAATGAACGTTTAATCACATCATTTGATCGTTTTCGCACAAAAAAACGGCTACCTGTTGCCAGGTAGCCGTTGAATTTTTAGATATTTCGGGCTTAGTAGCCTGGATTCTGTGTGTAATTCGGATTTGGCTGAAGTTCAGACAGCGGCACCGGCCAGAGGAACCTGTTATCCGTATACGGAATAGCAGGTACCGACCTGGTGAAAGTGGCACCCGTGCAGCTAAACATCGCGGCCGTAGCAAGACCAGTTCCGAGTTTTGACGGAATACCGCCACCGGGAATGGGCGCAAAATTAGGATCCAGCGCCAGGCGGTGGAGATCACCCCAGCGTTTCCCTTCTGCAAACAGCTCGATGCTCCTTTCTTTCAGGATCGCACCCGTCAGCGCAACTGAAGTAGGGAAGCTAGCCGCTGTGTATTGCTCAGAAGCAGACACCGCACGGTTACGTACTGCATTCAGCAGGTTCAGTGCCGTTGTGGTATTGCCCAGCCTTGAATTCGCCTCGGCCAGTGTCAGCAGCACTTCCGCATACCGGATCTGCGGGGTTGCATCGGATGAGTTGATATAATCGTGGTATTTTGTTGTATACGCTCCTGCATTGGAAGCAGGCGTAGCCACGAATGTTGCCAGCAGGGTACGACGTGCATCGTCGCAAACCCATTGCGGATCACTCCACAGGATCGGGCTCACGCGCAGCAGGCCGCGGCCGCCAAGTGCGGGGCTACCCAGCAACTGCGCCAGTGCTCCATTCACGCTGGAATTGTCCGTTGCGTCGTTCTTGATGGAAAACATGCTTTCAGTAGACGTATTGTTGGTGAACGGACCATCCACTGTCGCGGTCAGCTTATAGCCGTTGATCGGGCTGGAATAGTTAGGGAAAGTTCCTGAAACGATCTTCGCTCCTTCCGTGATCACACCTGCCCAGTCTCCCATGTGCATTTTTACCCGCATCTTCAATGCGATAGCGGCAGCTTTCGATGCGCGGTAAGTAGCCAGGTCTGGTGCTGCAGGCAGGTTGGTTTCTGCATAATCCAGGTCGGCCAGGATCTTCGTGTAGTCATCAGATACTTTAACAGTGGAACGCTGTATCGCATCGGCCGCAGTGATGCTGGCATCGCCGCTGACCGGTTGATCCCTGTAAATAACACCTATCTGTCCACCGGCGCCATCGGCGAACGGTTTTGAGAAATTCAGCACCAGTTCATGGTGGGCCATCGCCCTCAGGAACCGGCATTCCGCTTCATACTGCAGCGCCTGTGCAGCGCTGATCACATTGGCTGACGCAGCACCGTGGAGGCCTACGATCGTAAGGTTCGCCTTATTGATCAGTGAATACAAGGTCTGGAACATATAATCTACGTTGGGAGAAACGTTGTTATACGTTGCTTCATACGTGATCTGGTAGAACGTAGCACTGTTGTACATATGCTCACCCCTTGCCTCGCCCTGTTCGATATTGGCGGCGCCAAAAGGATACCCACGCACGGCACCACCGGCATAAAAGCCGGACTGGGCGGCATCGTAGACCCCGTTCAGCGCGAGCTGAACGCGCGCAAGGGTGGTATAAGCAGACTGGTCGGAGAACGATGCATAGGGCTGCTTTTCCAGAACTTTATTGCAGGAAGAGATGCCGATAAGCAATCCCGTAACTGCGAGAACTGATAATGATCTTAGTTTCATGATGATGATTTTTTTGTCGGAAAATGATTAGAAGCCCACGTTTACACCCACTGAGATCAACCGTACGGGTGGTGTTACGTTATAGTCAATCCCCTGTTCATTGATGTTATCCGGGTCAATGCCTTTGTACTTGGTGATCGTCCACAGGTTCTGTCCCTGTATGAAGAGCCTGAATGACCTGATATAACTGGCACTTTTCAAAACACTTTGGCCAAATGTATAGCTTACGATCAGGTTATCTAACCGCAGGAAGTCTCCGCTCTCCACAAACCTTGAGTTGGCAGACTGTGTAAGGTTGATGAAGTTATCGCGACCGTACCAGAGTTTAGGCACATTCGTAACATCTCCTGCTTTCTGCCACCTGGCCAGCAGTTCCGTGCCGCTGTTCAGGAAGCCCTGGTTGTCGACAGATTCCTGGCGGGTGATATTCATGATTTTGTTGCCGCCGGAATATCTCCACAGCATGCTCAGGCTGAAATTCTTGTATTTCAGATCGGCAGTAAAACCACCGAACCATGTTGGAAGCGGTGAGCCAAGGAGTGCACGGTCTGTACCGGCCAGCGTAGTTGCTGCGCCGAGGCTGCCGTCTTTATTTACCAGGAAATAAGAGCTGGTAGGCAGATTGCCCTGGATCAGGGTTCCGTCTGCCTTGGTGTACATCGGGTTACCATTGAGTGAATTGACACCGGCATAATTATACCCGTAAATGGCAAACAGCGGCTGGTTCAGCCTTATCACATTGTAAGTACCTCCGCTGGCAGCAAATGAGGATGAAATGTCTGCACCGCCATTTGGCAGGGTGAGCATTTTATTCTGCTGGGCCGTGAAGTTGGCACCGACATTCAGGCTGAAATCCCTTCCCTGTACAAGGTTGGCATTAACCGCCAGTTCGAAGCCTGTATTCTGCAGGGCTCCGATGTTCTTGAAAACCTGGTTGCCGGGAACACCGAGAGAGGGGGCCGTCTGCACCTGGAATACCAGGTTATTATCCTTGTTCTGGAAATAGTCAGCCGTGATGTTCAGCCTGTTTTTCCACAAGGTCACGTCAAGACCGAAATCGAGTTTATCACTGGTCTCCCAAAGCAGGGTGGGGTTACCCACCTGGTTGGCGGCGATACCGCTCACGGCACCATAGGGTGCGGAACCATAGGTGCTCAGGAACGGAAAGTTACCGCCTGAGATGTTCTGGTTACCCACACGGGCCAAAGAAGCACGCAGCTTCAGATCGCTGAAAATGTCACTCATTCCACTCGTCTTCCAGAAATTCTCCTGGGAGATCCGGTATCCCACAGACACTCCGGGGAAAGTACCATACCGGTTGCCATCGGCAAACCTGGACAATCCATCCCGGCGGAAGCTTCCCTGTATGAAATACTTGCCTTCGTAGTCATAGTTCACGCGTCCGAAATAAGATACAAAGCCCGGGCCTTCGCTATAACTACCACCAGAAAATTGCGTGGCAAAACTGTTACTGATAATATTGCTCGTCAGGAAGAACGGATCGGAAATGTTTGTTCCCTGCGCAAAAAAGCTGTTGGCTTTTGCATCCTGCAGCTCAGAGCCCACCGTTGCTGTGATATTGTGCTTGCCGAAACGCTTGGCTGCAGTCAGGTAGTTCTGCAATACATACTGCAGACTGTTGATAGACTGGTTCAGCACCACGCCGTTCTGGCTCTTACCGTCTCCATGAAGCGGATCGAGTGCTTCGAAATCAACGTCTGTTGCATAATCGATGTTTGCCTTGGCATAATAAGTGAGCCAGCTGAACGGTTTGATATCAAGACCGATATTGTCGATGATACGGTATTTGGTTGACTGGAACTTATTGTGCGCGAGCACGTATGCGATATTCGTGTTGTTATTGTCGATCAGCTTGGTATTGTCATCCTGACCGAGCGCGGTACCATCTGCCGTAATATTATAGCCGCCGAACTTGGTGTTCGTAGGATCAAATGCACGCACATCGGGTAAAGCGCGAATAGCATTGTAAATCGCGCCGGACAGTGAGTTACCGCCATTGTTCTGGTCGAAATCCTCTGTTCTTGCCAGCGTGATATAGTTCGAGATCTTCAGCCAGTTACCCACTTTCTGATCGATATTTCCCCTGATGCCAAACCTCTTCGCGGCATTGGTGATTACCGTTCCCTGCTGGTTAGAGTAATTGAACGAGAAGAAATAGTTCGTTCTGTCATTACCACCTTCTACAGAAAGGCCGTGTACCTGGGAGAAAGTTTTGCGTGTTACGAGGCTCTGCCAGTCGGTATTGTAACCGTGTGGATTGAATGCCTGTGCAACACCACCCCCATTGATCAGCTTTTCATTGGCGATCGTTACGAACTGGTCAGCATTCAGGACGTCGAATTTCTTTGCGACGTTCCCAAAAGCGAAATTGCCGCTGTAGGTTACCCTGGCGGCGCCGGAACGGCCTTTCTTTGTTGTAATAAGAATTACGCCGTTAGAAGCGCGGGATCCGTAGATCGCCGTGGCGCTACCGTCCTTCAGCACTTCGATCGATTCTATGTCGTTCGGGTTGATGTCACCGAGGAGGTTGTCATTTGTAACACCTGAAAAACCCTGGCTCGCGATGGGAATACCATCGAGCACATACAATGGGTCACGTCCGCCTGTAGCAGAATTCGCACCGCGGATCCTGATCCTGGCCGGCTGGTCTACCAGTCCGCTCGGGTTGGTAACCTGCACGCCCGTTGCACGGCCGCCCAGTTGTTTATCAATACTGGTCGTTACCTCGTCTGCAATCGGCGCGGTATTGATCTTAGACACGGAAGCGGTCAGTTCGCCGCGTCTTTGTGTGCCATATCCTACCACTACTACTTCCGACAGGTTGCTGCCGGCATTGGTGTGCAGGGTAATGGAAAAACTTGTCTTTCCCGCAATGGGAACATTCAGTTCGTCCAGCCCGATGGAAGAAAACTGGAGGCTTCGCGATCCGTCTGTAATACGGGCCGAAAAATTACCGTTGGCATCGGAAACACTGGTGGAGGTCACTTTCCTGTCCGCTGCGAGTACCGTAATGGTTACCCCGGAGAGCGGAACATTCTTTTCATCGGTGACCTTGCCTGTCACGGTGCGTGTTTGTGCATGTAACTGGCTGATAGCCAAACACAAACAGGCCATGACGGTCATGAATTTTCTCATAATCGTTTTTTAGTTTTAAAAATGTGCAATGACAAATTAACGTAATGCGACGTTAAATTCCAAATCCATGACAATGATAAAAGGTAAATAGCTGCACCCCTTTGTAACGCAGACGTCATGTCTCGGGCAGGGATGAACGGTTGAGCTTCTTCACTTTACCTATGAACGGGGCTTCTTTTTCCCGAAGAAAGAAAGGATCAGAACGGGCAGCAGCACCAGGTTGGTGAAGGTGCCGGTAACCAGTGTGAGCGAGGTTAGCCAGCCCAGTGCAAACGTGCCCCCGAAACTACTGAAACAGAAGATCACAAAGCCTGAAATCAATACGAGCGATGTATATATGATACTGATGCCCGTGTGCCGGATGGTCTCCACCAGCGTGCCTTCTATCGCACCGTTTTTATCGGGCAGTTCCTGGTTATAGTTCACCAGGAACCGGATGGTTACGTCGATCACGATGCCCAGCGCCACACTGAACACCAGTACCGTGGAGGGCTTCAGCGGCACACCCGCCCAGCCCATAACACCCGCGGTGAGCACCAATGGTATGATATTCGGTATCAGCGAACAGATCAGTATCCTGAATGAGCGGAACAGGAACAGCATACACAGCGCGATCAGTATGAATGCCCAGAAAATACTCGCCTTCAATCCGGCGATAATAAAAGAAGATCCTTCCAGGAAGGTGACGCTGGCGCCGGTAAACGTTACGCGGTAAGAACTGTCGAACACGCGCGCAGACTTATCTTCAATCTGTTTCAGAAAGGCGGGCAGCTTTTGGGTGCCGATGTCTTTCATGTTCACGCTGATGCGCGCCGCCTGCTTACTGCTGTCCATAAAACTCGACAGGAGTTGTGCCAGGGCCGTATTTTTTGAGGCGCTGTCTTTCCGGGTCTGCAGAAAAGGTCCCAGGAATACCAGGTCGCTCTCGGTAGGGGCCGTATAGGCGAGGCTGTCGCCATCGTAATATGCCTGGCGCGCAAACTTCAATCCGTCCACAAATGAAAGCGGCCTTGCCGTTCCCGGCTGTGAAGCAATGAACGTTTCGAGCTCGTCTACTTTTTGCATCGGGCGCACGGAACGAAACAGCCCGTTTTTTTTGCGCGTGTCTACCACGATCTCCAGTGGCATCACGCCGCCGAACTGCTGTTCGAACCATTTCATATCGGTATATACCCGGTCCTGTTTGGGCAGGTCATCCACTATAAATGCTTCGCTGTGTATCCGGAATATTCCCGCGACGGCCCCGGCGGTAAGTATGCCCGTTACCAGGTACACCCATTTCGAATGCCGGAGCGCCCAGATCTCCACGGTAGACAGCATTTTCACCAGCAAGGGGCTTTCGAGATAGCTTACCTGCCTGCGTGAAGGCGCGGGGAGATAACTCAGCACGGCCGGTATGAACAGCAATGAGATAAAGAACAGCGCCATGATATTGATGCCCGATACTACCCCAAACTCCTTCAGCAGTGCGCTATTGGTAAATGCAAACACGGCAAACCCGATCGCGGCCGCGATATTGCAGAACAGCGTTACGATACCCATGCGCCCCACCATGTTCACCAGCGCCTCTTTTTTATTGCCGCTGGTGGCAAACGAGGTATGGTATTTATTGAGGAAATAAATACAGTTCGGTATCCCGATCACCACGATCAGCGTGGGGATCAATGCCGTCAGCAATGTGATCTTATACCCGCAGAGCACCATCGTACCCATGCTCCACACCACGCCCATGCCCACTACGAGCAGGCTCATCGCCACTGCGCTCCACGACCGGAAGAACAGCAGCAGCGTTACAGACAACAGCAGCAGCGCACCCAGCAGGAACCATTGCATCTCGTGCTTCAGCCGGTCGCCCACCACCGTGCGGATATATGGCAGTCCGCTCACACGCACCGGTAACCCCGTGGCAGTTTCAAAACGATTCACTTCGTTCATTACGGAAGCCACCAGTTGCGTTCGCGCGGCACTGTTGACCCTGGCACGGTTCAGCGTTACGGCCACGAGGTAGCTATTGGCCCCGCCTGTATTACTATATAATATACCGCGGTAAAAAAGAAATTTCTCGAACTGCGCCCTGGTGCTGTCCAGCGCCGCCTGTGTGGTGTAGGGTGGATGAAAAGCCGGCTCAGGCACAAACCTTTGCCGGACGGTATCGGCCCGGAGCACCAATACACCCGGTACGCTGAGCACGCCTTCTACGAAGCGCAGTTTCTTCAGGCGATCGTGCAGCACCGCCACTTCATTAAAGATATGCGGGCTGTAAAAGGAATCGGTCTGTATGCCAATGACCATGGCACCGGCATCACCTCCGAATTTTTTCAGGAAGGCCTGGTACTCCACGTATTTTTTGTTGTCGTCGGGAACGGCGCGCGTGAAATCGTAGTTCAGCTGCACGCGTGCGGCGAACCAGCCCATCACCGCGGTCAATACCAGTAACAGCACCAGCAGCGATGCTCTGTATTTAAGAATAAACCTTCCCAGACGATACCACATGCACAGATATTTTGCGGGTCCTCACCCTGTTATATTCTTAGAACACGAACCAGTATGCTATCAGCTGGCAGACCGCCCCCGCGATCACTCCGCCGTATACTTCTGCTTCAGTATGATCGCTTATCAGTAAACGGCTGGTGCAGACCAGGCCGGTGAGCAGTACCGCTGCAATGATCTCCATGCCCAGCGGCGCGTGGTAAAAAACCGAAAACAGCACCACGGCGGTCATCGCGCCGCCCATGGCAATCCCGTGCAGGCTCACCTTCATGAAATTGTTCATGATCAATCCCAGCGAAGTGGAAATAAATATCCCGAAGTAAAAAAATTTCAGCACTGCGGGCTGATCGGTAAAATTGCGGCTCAGGTAATACATCCACCAATAAAAGAACATGGTGATAACGTAGGGTATGATCCTTTCCTGCTGCGTGCGCAGGAAAATATTTTTGCTCAATTGCAGGCGCCACAAAAGAAATACGGAAAACGCAGGAAAAAAACAGGTTGTCCAGAATACGCTGAACATCCGGATATAGAGGTCGTGCGTGGTGATCCCCATGAACTCGTAGGGAAACCGGTACACCAGCAGCAGGAAAATATAAGTAGGAATGAACAGCGGATGCAATATCCAGGAGATGAGCCTTGCAGGAAGGGTCAGGTAAGGAGATGTGTTGCCCGTTGTTCCCTCCATATTCTATCGGTTAATAATTCCGGCCTTTGCCGGGCATTGTGTTAGAGTTCTTTCCGCAATCTTGCTACGGGTATATTCAGTTGTTCACGGTATTTTGCCACCGTTCTCCGGGCAATATTGTATCCTTTTTCATTCAGCATATCGGTCAGGAACTCGTCGCTGAGCGGCTTGCGCTTGTCTTCCGCTTCGATCATGTTGCTCAATATCTTTTTTACTTCACGGGTGCTTACTTCTTCGCCGCTGTCGGTGCTCAGACTTTCGCTGAAGAAGAATTTGAGGCGGTAGGTCCCGAATTCGGTCTGCACGAACTTGCTGTTCGCCACCCTGCTCACCGTGGAAATGTCGAGGCTGGTGCGTTCCGCCACATCCTTCAGGATCATCGGGCGCATCACTGTTTCGTCGCCGGTGAGAAAGAAATCGTGCTGCAGCTTCATGATCGCATCCATCGTCACCAGCAGGGTATGTTGCCGCTGCTTGATCATATCGATGAACCATTTGGCCGAATCTATTTTCTGTTTGATGAAGAGAACGGCCTCTTTCTGTCTTTTGTCTTTCTTGGGGCCGCGGTCGTAGTCTTTCAGCATGTCGCGGTATCCTTCACTGATGCGGAGATCGGGTGCATTGCGGGAATTCAGCGTCAGTTCCAGCTTGCCGGCATTGTTCGTGATAAAAAAATCGGGCACGATATAGCTTTCTGCCTTGTTGATCTCGCCCACATTGCCGCCGGGCTTGGGATTCAGTTTTACGATCTGGCCGATCACTTCCCGGATCTGCTCATCGTTCAGCCCCAGGCCATGCTGTATCTTTTCGTAGTGTTTCTTGGTGAACTCGTCGAAGTACTTGGTAAGGATGATACCGGCCAGCTCCACGCTTTTGCCTTCATGCATTTTCCTGTCGAGCTGCAGTAACAGGCATTCCTGCAGGTTGCGCGCACCGATCCCCGGGGGGTCGAACTGCTGGATCAGTTTGATGATGCCTTCCACTTCCTGCTCATCGGTGGTCACGTTCTGCCGGAAGGCGAGGTCATCTACGATGGAGGCGGGCTCCCTGCGGAGGTACCCGTCATCGTCGAGACTGCCCACGATCTGCTCTGCGACCTTATAGCGTCTTTCATCCAGTTCCAGCAGGCCCAACTGGTCTACCAGTACATCGTAAAAGCTGCTTTCATTTTTAAAGGGAAGTGTTTTTTTATCGTCTGCTTCGGGATAGTTATCGTCCCGCATTTTGTAGTCGGCTATTTCTCCGTCATCGTCCACCACGTATTCGCTGATGTCCACATCCGCATATTCATCTTCGCCGCCGTCGAGATCGAATTCTTCTTCCGTGCTTTCAAATTCATCCTTCATCTCCTCTGCGGTCTCATCATCCTGGCCCTCCTCGCCTACTTCCAGGGCGGGGTTTTCTTCGAGTTCTTCCTTGATCCGCTCTTCCAGGTTAGCAGTCGGTACCTGCAACAGTTTCATAAGCTGTATCTGCTGGGGCGACAGCTTTTGTAATAATTTCTGCTGAAGGCTCTGGTGTAGTGCCATAGGGTTAAAGCAAATATCAGGATTCTATCGATCCCACGGAACGTTGATGCCGAAAGCTCTGTTAAATCAGGCCCCGTTCAACTTTTACAGAACCGTCATCTCTTTTATGCCGTAAATTTACAGCACAAATAAAAGCAACATCCCCGTGAAACGGATTTGTTTATTTCTGAATTTATCGCTAATGACCGCTGCAGGACTGCACGCCCAGTTCAGCGGCCCGCGGCTGTCGCAGAAGACTACGGACAGCCTGAAGCAGGTTCCTTTGCGGGTAATCCCCTCCAGCTTTTATGCCGATCATCTCGGTTTTTTCTGCAGGAAGGAGCTGCAGATAGAAAAGGCTACGAAACTGCCCGTTCGCTTTCGCCTCGGCAGCCTGGAATACACGGATCATCTTGAAGGAAAACACTGATCCGGTCATCCCATTACTTTCCTGATTGCTCCCAGTATGATGGCAGCTTTCTGCCTTACCTGGTCTTCGGTCCAGAGCAGGCTGATCGCGGTCGAGATGCAACGGCTCATAACAGCATCGCTGGCCGCGAAGGTCTTGTGCTGCAACCCTGCCAGGGCCTGGTGCTGTTCAGGGTAGAGGGGCGGGAGACTGGCTGCCTGTTTCAGGTGATCCCATCCACGGAGATAATGCCAGTTGTTATCGTACCAGTAAAAATTGCCGGGAAGCGCATTTGCCGCTTTCATTTCAGCTACAAAAGCCCTTGTTTTCTCCTCCGAAGGAAGGAACCAGCTCAGGAAAGTGCAGCTGTCTCCGCTCTCATCGGGAACATTGCGGAATGAAATGCCGGGTGCCTGCTGCAGGATGCTCTTCAGGAGCCCGTGATTTTTCCGTTGTCTGGCCAGGAAATCATCGAGCCGTCCTATTTGCGCGAGTCCGACGGCGGCATGCAGTTCACTGATCCGGTAGTTGTATCCAATGAACGGGTGCCTGTCGGCACCGCGATCGACGCCTGCATGATCGTGACCGTGATCTGTATATCCATCGCATTTCAGGTAGGTGTCTTTATCATTCGTTACCACGGCGCCGCCTTCGGCGCAGGTAATTGTTTTTACAAAATCGAAGGAAAATGTTCCCGCATGCCCGATCGTTCCCAGCGCTTTTCCATGATAGGTGGCGCCAAAGCTCTGGCAGGCGTCCTCCAGCAACAACAGTTTGTGCTCCCTGCACAGTTGCAGCAGCGAATCCATATCGGCCATGCTGCCGCACATGTGTACCGGCATCACGCATTTTGTTTTGGGAGAGATGGCTTTTTTAACGGCCGCGGGGTTCAGCGTGAGCGTATCGTCCACGTCTGCGAGCACCGGGATCGCACCTACGCTCAATACCGCCTCGAAGCTGGCCACAAAAGTAAAAGTAGGCATGATCACTTCGTCGCCGGCGCCGATGCCCAATGCAGCGAGTGCCGTTGTGAGGGCCGATGTGCCGCTGGAAGTGAGTTGTGCATAGGCGGCTCCGGTACGCTGCGCGATCTCCTTTTCCAGTTCGGCAGACTTCCAGATGCCTTTGCGGGGACCATCGAACCCATAACGCATCAGTATCCCGGTTTCGAGCACCTCGTTTACGTGCTTTCTTTCTTCTTCCCCGAACAGTTCATATCCTGGCATGGCTGGTCTCCTTTTTGTACACGCAAAAGTAAAGAAAGAGGCCGATTGACCGGTTTATCTTTGCAACATGTCTCCTGTACTTTTTTACTGTTACGATGCCTGGTGTGGCTGGTGTTATGGCTTCAGCCCCGTGATCAAAAGAATTGCGGATGAATATGGGGAGATCCTGGATATCGAGGTATTGTCGGGCGGAATGATCCTGGCAGAAAGGCCCGCGCACATTGGCCAGATCGCCAAAGCGGTACAGCAGGCCTATCCGGTCGTTGAATCGACCACCGGCATCCGCTTCGGGAAGGATTTTCTCTGGCATGTTTTTCACCCGGAGGAGAGCGACTGGTTTCCCGATTCGGAGAAGCCCGCAATCGCCCTTTGCATTTTCAAGGAATACTATCCCCGGTTGCAGGTGCAGTTTGCCGGCGAGCTGCAGTATGCGCTCAACAGCGAGGGCCGCGATCTCACGGATGATGAGGCCTACCGCCATCTCCTCGAAAAATACAGCATACAGCCCGAGGCATTCTATTCCAAACTGCGCAGTGACGAATACAAAGAAAAAGCCCATTACGAGTTTGCCCTGTGCAGGCAGTTACAGGTAACGGGCTATCCTTGTGTATTGCTCCAGGAAACCGAAAGCAGGTTCCATCTGCTGGCCCGGGGTTTCACTCCATATGAGATGCTGAAGAAACGCCTGGACGAATTGCTCTCTTCGCTGGATTCCACAGCATCAGAATAACTGTTCATTCGGCGGCCGGATACCCTGCAACCGGATGTAGATGGTGCACTGTCCGCGGTGGTGCGTCTGGTGCTCAAAGGCTTTCAGCAGCCATGCAAAACGGGTCTCGCTTATCGTGCCCCTTTTCACCTGTTCTCCGAGCGTGGCGGCATCCATGTGCTGGATCGCATCAATTGCGTAGTCATAGCTCGCATCCACATAGTAGACAACAGAATCGCGCGATTGAGCGCCTGCCGATTTTTCCATGTTGAAACCCGGAAATATCCGCGGTTTTCCCGTTGCCGCAGACACCAGGCCAAGGTTCCCCGAAGAAAGGTGCAGCATCTGTTCCGAAAAGCTGCGGATGCTGTCTACTGCGCGGCTGCCGTACTTGTCAGCCGGCATGGTGGAGAGGTACGCATCGGTATAAGCCTTGGCGCGGGTCCATTCCTTTACCAGTTGTGCCTTGACGTCATCGGGTTGCAGTGCCTGCGCCTGGGCCATGCTGGCGGCGCAGAGACATGCAAAAAGGAAAATGCCTGTTTTTTTCATCTCATGTTGTTTTGGGTAAAATAATAATTGATTATTGAGGAACGGAATGAAGTGCAATACGGTTGCCTTCCGTATCGATGAACATGGCCATATGACCATGCTCCGGCGATATTTGGGTCTTGGGCATCAGGATCTTACCACCGGCAGTTTCTATGCGGTCAAGTACCTGTTGCACATCGGGGTTCGCATTGAGGTAGATCAGCGGCCCCGCCGTAGCCGAGGGCTGATAAAATTCCTTACTGTAATTGATCGAACCGCCAACCCCGTTCCGGTCATCCAGCGGGAACATCCGCATCTGGATCTGCGGGGTCTCCATGGGTACCAGTTCGATGTTAAATATGGCCTCATAAAATTTCTGGGCCCTGGCAATATCGGTGGCCGGTATCTCGAACCAGCTGATGGCATTTTTGAAGGTCATGAGCAGTGATTTTTGGTATTACATATCGTTGTCGGGTCAACAAGATAAAGTCAGCGAACGAGAAAAGCATACCGTTCGTATAATTACCGAAGTTCCCGGCAAAAGAAATTGCGGGTCAGTGGCTAAATGATTTGCCCGTACTTTTGCATTTCAGAAAAAAATTATGGAATACAGCAAACTGATATCGATATCGGGCCTTGGCGGCCTTTTTGAAGTGATGGCCAGTAAAACTGACGGTGCCATTGTACGCTCGCTCGACGACAAGACCACCAAATTCGTGAGCAGCCGCGTTCACCAGTTCTCTCATCTCGAAAGCATCGAAGTGTTTACCGTTCGCGAGAACGTAAACCTGTCCGAGGTCTTCCTGGCCATGAAGAACAGTAAAGAGCCATTGCCTGATGAAAAAAATGCGGCGGCCGTAAAGTCATATTTCAAAAAAGTATATCCCGATATGGATTATGACCGGGTATATCCCAGCGACATGAAGAAAATGGTGAAGTGGATGTCTGTGCTGCAGGCGAACAACGTGGAGATCAAACTGAGCGAACTACCGGAAGAAGACGAAGAACAAGGCGCGGAATAATACGCTGACAGAAAATATGTGTTTCACGGCCCCGTTCGAAACGGGGCCGTTTTTATTTTATCTTGTGCAGACATACCCCCTCTATGAGAAAATACATCCTTGCCGCTATTGCCCTTCTTGGACTGGCTCCCGAATTATTCGCCCTCCCCGTCAAGGGACATCGCCGTTCACAGCCGGTCCCTGTTTTCTCCGTCCAGACCCGCCAGTCGAAACACTGGGTCGACAGTATGTTTAGAACCCTCTCCCGGCCGCAACGCATCGCGCAGCTGATGATCATCCGTGCGCACAGCAACCTGGGGCAGGACCATATAAACGATGTAACGAAGCTGATCAAAGACTTTAATGTGGGCGGCCTCTGTTTTTTCCAGGGCGGTCCCGTGCGGCAGGCATCCCTCACCAACTATTATCAAAGCATCGCCAAAACGCCGCTGATGATCTGCATCGACGGTGAATGGGGGCTTGGCATGCGGCTCGACAGCGTGATCAACTATCCGCGGCAGCTGATGATGGGCGCCGTTACCGATGAGGCGCTGATCTACCAGTTCGGAAAAGCAGTGGGCGAACAATGCAAGCGCATTGGCGTGCAGGTGAACTATGCTCCCGACATCGATATTAATAACAATGCCAACAATCCCGTGATCAATGACCGCAGTTTCGGGGAAGACCGCGAAAAGGTGGCACAATATGGCATCGCCTATATGAAGGGCATGCAGGACCTGGGCGTGATGGCCTGTGCAAAGCATTTTCCAGGACATGGCGATGTAACGGTGGATTCCCATCTTGACCTTCCGGTGATCAACAAGACACGCGAACAACTTGATTCCCTGGAGCTGTACCCGTTTCGTGCGCTGATCAAGGCCGGCGTGGGCAGCATGATGATCGCGCACCTGTATATTCCTTCCATCGACAGCACTGCGAACCAGGCTACCTCACTATCGAAAAAGAACGTTACCGGTTTGTTGCGGGATGAATTGGGTTACCGCGGCATCACGTTTACCGATGCGCTGGAAATGCAGGGAGTAAAAAAGTTTTATCCTGCCGGCGAGGCCTCGGTTCAATCGCTGATTGCAGGTAACGATATGTTGTGTCTGCCGGGCGATGTACCGGGAAGTATCGATAAAGTGCTGGCGGCCATTCGCGAAAAAAGACTGCGGTGGAAGGATATCAATGCGCGTGTAAAAAAAGTGCTGCTGGCAAAGTATAACCTCGGCCTTGCACGGTGGCAGCCCGTATCTACCGACCAGGTGGCAGCAGACCTGAATGAACAAACGAAAAGGATCACCACCCTGCTCGCACGGGAATCGCTCACATTATTACACCGCGATCATGCGCCCGTATTGCCGATGGCGCGCGGAAAAAAGATCGCATACGTGGCGATCGGTATCAATAAGGACAATGCATTTGAACTCGGGCTGAAGAATGATTACCAGGCAGACGGATTCTTTTTTGATTATAAGGGAAGCGCAGAAGATGCGCGGCAGCTTGCCGCACGGATCGCTGAACAGCATTATGGAGCAGTGGTCATCGCCCTGCACAACTACAGCCGCCGCCCCGCGAATAATTTCGGCTGGACTGCTACAGCGACCGACCTCGTAAAACAACTGCAGTCAGGCGGCCCAACGATCAGTTTTGTTTTTGGCAATCCCTATGCGATCCGGAATATCTGCACGGCCCCCAATATTGTGGCCTGCTATGAGGACGATGACATCACACAGGGCGCGGCGGCAGATCTGCTCAGCGGAAAGATCACCGCGCGCGGAACGCTGCCGGTAACAGTTTGCGAGGGGCTCAGCTTCGGCACGGGCGATATTGCCTATCACCCGTGGTTTCCTGAAGTGGCGCCCGAGAGCGTGGGGATGAGCGGCTTGGCATTATCAAAGATCGATTCTATCGCCAACACCGACATTGAAAAAGGCGCTATGCCCGGTTGCGTAGTGTTTGCTGCGCGGAATGGAAAAGTGGTGTACAACAAAGCTTTCGGGTATACTGACTTCGACAAAAAGCAGCCGATCACCAACGACATGATCTATGATCTCGCTTCTGTAACAAAAGTCTCTGCCACCACCGTTTCGGTGATGAAGCTGTATGAGGAAGGAAAGATCGACCTGAATAAAACATTGGGAGATTACCTGCCATGGACACGCGGCACAGACAAGGCACCGTTGCGCCTGACGGATGTACTGCTGCACCAGGCCGGGCTTGTGCCTTTCATCCCGTTTTACCGGGAGGTGATCGATACGGCCACCGGTATCCCAAAACCAGGTTTTTTTGTATCCGTGCCCGATGCGGGGCACCAGTTGCGCACAGCGGAAGGAATGTACCTGCGCAATGACTGGCAGGACACCCTCAATAAACGGATCCTGCAGAGTAAGCTGTCGGCACCGGGAAAGTACGTGTACAGCGACAATGATTTCATTTTCCTGGGCAGGATAGTGGAAGCCGTGAGCGGTATGCCGCTCAACGATTATGCAAGGATCAACTTTTATGAGCCGTTGCGGATGAGCAGTACCGGTTTCCGGCCACGGGAAAGAATGCCGCTCGACCGGATCGTGCCGACAGAAGATGAAAAGTTTTTCCGGCGGCAGTTCCTGCACGGCGATGTACACGATGAGGGATCGGCCATGTTTGGCGAAGTGGCCGGGCATGCGGGACTGTTCAGCGATGCTTACGACCTGGCGCAATTGTACCAGATGTTGCTGAATGGCGGCGAAATGAATGGTCACCGTTATCTGAAAACGGAAACGGTGAATAAGTTCACAGCTTATAACAGCGATATCAGCAGGCGTGGCCTTGGATTTGACAAACCCGAAAAAGACAATGCCACCAGGAAGGAGCCGTACCCGTCTGCGAGCGCATCACCGCTGACATTTGGCCATACGGGTTTTACCGGTACGTGTGTATGGGTGGATCCGAAATACGGTATCGTTTATATTTTTCTTTCGAACCGCGTGACGCCCACGCGCAATAATAATAAGATCAGTCAGCTCAATGTGCGCCCCAATATCCAGGAGGCGATCTATCATGCCATTACCGATGGAACGCCAGGCGGCCGATGATCACCTGATCAGCCATTTAAATATTTTCAGGCGGCCTGCGAAAGGGGGATATTTCAGCCAGGCATCGAACCAGTTCGGAGTATGCAGCACAGGCTTGAGGCGTGTAAAGGCCTGGAAACTGTAGGGACCGTGATAGGCGCCCATCCCGCTTTTTCCCACGCCGCCGAATGGCAGCAGATGGTTGCTGAACTGCCATACCGTGTTGTTGATGCAGCCACCGCCAAACGGCACCTGCGCGATCCACTCATTCATCATTTTTCGATTCGCAGTGAACAGGTATAAGGCCAGGGGTTGCTCGTTGCGCTTTACGATCTGCATCGCCTCTTCTGTTGATTGATAAGCCAGCACCGGGAGCAGCGGGCCAAATATCTCTTCCCGCATCAATGGGCTTTGGGGTGAAACGTTATCGAGAAGCGTAGGTTCGATAAAAAGATCTTCTTCATTGGCCGCACCGCCGTGAACCACCTGCCCGTCTTCCATATATTTCATCAGCCGCCTGAATTGGTCGCGGTGAATGATGCGGCCATAGTCGGGGCTTGTTGCCGGTGTGCCGGTATAGCATTTTTCAATGGCCTTCTTCATCTCGGCGATGAGCTGGGATTTGATGGATTGATGGGCCAGGATGTAATCGGGTGCGATACAGGTTTGACCTGCGTTGGAAAATTTGCCCAGTATGATCCTTTTCGCGGCCAGGGGGATATCGGCATCGTGCTCAACGATACACGGGCTTTTACCCCCGAGTTCCAGGGTAACCGGCACCAGCTGCGCCGCGGCGAGTTGGTAGAGTTCCCTCCCTACCATAGTGCTGCCTGTATAAAACAGGTGATCGAACCGGAAGGCATGGAGGGCTGCCGGGATCGTTTCTTTGCCGGGGCCATTCAGAACAAATACATATTCGGCGGGAAAGATGCCCGTGATGATCTTCGTGACCAGCGCCGCGGTGGCGGGTGCGTGTTCCGAAGGTTTGATGACGGCGCAGTTACCGCCTGCAATGGCTCCTACCAGGGGGTTGAGCAACAACTGGAGGGGATAGTTCCAGGGGCTGATGATCATCACCACACCCAGGGGATCCTTGTATATTCTGCTGTGCGACGGGAAGTTGACAAGATCGGTGGGAACGGTGATGGGCTCCATCCATTCGCGCAGGCGGCGTAATGCGAGGTTGAGCTCTCCCAATACCAATCCGAGCTCGGTGGCATAGGCTTCCTCACGGCTTTTTTTCAGGTCGGCATACAACGCAGCGTATATCTCATCCTCATGCTGAAGCAGCGAATCCCGCAATGCGGCCAGCTGCTTTTTTCTGAAAGCATAGGGGCGGGTGACAGCACTTTCGAAATGAATGCGCATGTTCCGGAACTGGTCGGCAACCGTAAAGTCCATCAGCAATCGTTTAATCCGCCCAGGCGGACGGGGCAGGCATAAATATACCGAAATGTGACAGCTAGCGGATGAGTGAGGCGGCCTCGATCATGTATTCGAGTTGCCGGTGAAAACACACGAGCCCGTCGCGGGGGCCGGCCTCACCGTAAAATGCGTTTTCACTGGTAAGCGCCGTTTCCACGCATTCGGCAAGCAGCTGGCGTATTTCGTGGAGATGGTAAGCGCCAAAGAAAGAATGGATCACAGATACCGGGTCGGCGGTTTCTTCTTCGGTGAGATAGATCGGTTGGTCATAGAATGCACGGTGACGTTGGTAGTGTTGCATACAGCTCTTTTTAATGGAAGGTTCTTGTAATGGGGGGAGCTTCTGTGCTATATTGACCGTATGCAATATACGCCACCGCGATTGGCAGTTCCATCAGTACTGGCGTAAAAAATTATTTCAGTCTAACAGAAAAAATATGCATCATTTCAGCACCAATGTCAGGTATCTGCGGGAGCAGAGAGGCCTGAAACAGGACCAGTTAAAGGAATTTTTAGGCATCAACAGAACTACCTGGTCTACCTACGAGGTGGGGCGGTCGGAACCTTCTATCGGAGTGCTGATCTCGATCTCCAAGTTTTTTGGAGTCAGCCTGGATGATCTGCTGCTGAAGAATCTGCGCCTGTCTGCGTTTATGTCTGCGGAGAAGACCGTTCCGCCAAAGGTTCTTCGCTCATTGGTGCAACCGGTGGAGAACGAATTGTTCCTGCTGAAAGAACCCGAAAGCGATCTGAGCTTTATTCTCCGGGAACTAAAAAAATTACGCCATGAGGTGGATCATCTCCATCACCGCCCGGCAAAATAATCCGTTTCTTTATACATATTATAATTTATTACTATATTACATAAATTATTATCGCATTCCTGGGCGAGAAAACCGGTTTATTGCCTCCCTTAATTATTCTCACTTGTTGATTTTCAATCATATACTCTCAGTCCTTATCTTTAATATTCATTCGGGAACCTAAACTGCTTTTCAGATGAATACACATTCATTCTTTGATTCATTTTTTCACAACGCAAAGCACAACGCGATCCTTATCATGAACAATTCGGGTTTGATCCTCGATGTAAACCTGGCGTTCACATCGGCCTTCGGATATACCCGGGAAGACCTGGTGCAGAAGAACTTCAGTCTCCTGTTTTCGCACAGGGACCAGTTGTCGCGCAAGCCTGAAAAAGAATTAAAGGAGGCCCTTGCGCAGGGAGCGGCAAACGATGAAAACTATCTCCTCCACAAAAATGGAACACTGATCTGGGTGACCGGCGAATCTGTTGCTATAAAGAACAGCGAGGAAGAAACCCATGTGATCAAGGTGATACAGAATGTTCATGCGAAAAAACAATTGGAGATGTTCCTGCTGGAAGCTGACGAATTCATGGAAAGTATTTTCAACAGCGTAGACGATGTGGCGATGATCATCCTGGACGGGGGAATGAAGATCGTCAAGACCAATGGAGTATTCCTTTCTCTTTTCGATATCCCCAAAACACCGCAAAAGGGAAATCGCCTGTCGGACCTCGGCAGCGCGTTCTGGACGCGTGAAGACATCCGGACGGAGATCAGGAATTCGATCGTCACGAATCATACCCCGCTTGAAAAACAGTTTGAATATGTAACCCCTTCCGGTGAAAAAAAATGGCTCAGCTTCTATTCCAAGATACTCGACCGCGAGCCGGGGATGGACAAGAAGATCTTTATTATGATGAAGGAGATCAAAGCCCAGCACTAGAAAGCCTTCTATTTCTATCTTTTTCTTAACAAGCTGGCAGCTATTTTTGGGCAGCCGGGCACGGAGCGCCGCTGATATCCAGATGCGTTTCCGGTTGCCTGGCTGAAATACATGACCCTTAGAAGGAACCAATTCTTCCTATTGCTGTTTGTGCTTTTTGTGTGCCCCTTCGTGGCGTACCGGTTGTGGTGGCTGGCGCGGTCGGAGAAGGCGCAGGGCAGGATGTGGTTCGAGGGCCGCACAATCGAAGTGCAGGGCACGAGTCACCATCCCGTGTACCAGTACCGGCTGGGCAACGATTCGATCTGGTTCCAAGGAACGATCGACCTGGGCTACCGACGGGGAGATCTCGTATCCGTCCGTTACCAGCCAGACGATCTCCGCGATGCAAGGATCAATTCCTTTATACCTCTCTGGTACGATACGTTCGCTTACCTGGCCGTTCCATTTCTGATCCTCCTGATCGTGTTCATCAAAAAGGATATTGTTCCGCGGGGATCACGCATTCGCCTGGGGAGGAGGCCCCTGTTGAAAATGTTACCTGCAGGCAACCTATGAGGTTGGGTAACCTATAAGGTTGGGACCTATAAGGTTGCCATCAGATTCCATCCCTCACCACCATTCCACAAAAGCGGGTCCCATTTGTCCGTCGTACTTCCGTTGCGGTCTTTCCTTTATACGCCGTGCATTCAACACACCTCCCCGGCTCGCGAAAATAAATCCCCGCTCATTTATTAAAATCTTTTACATTCATCTTATCAATCAAGCCTCAATTGCTGCACATGAAAAAAAAGAGTTCCTCTCTCCCCGAAATGGATTCAAGGCGCCGCTTTGTGCGCAACAGCGCCATGGCCCTGGCTGGTTTTTATATCATTCCCCGCCACGTACTCGGCCGCGGCTTCATTGCCCCCAGCGATAAACTCGTGATCGCCGGCATCGGCGCCGGTGGCAAAGGCGAGGGCGACCTGGCCAATTTCTTCTCGGGCAACAAGGCCGAGATCGCTTTTCTCTGTGACGTAGACGACCGCAGCGCCGCCAACAGCCGCAAGAAATTTCCCAACGCCAAATACTACAAAGACTTCCGCGAAATGCTTTCCAAAGAACACAAGAGCATTGACGCCGTGTCTGTTTCCACGCCCGATCATACCCATGCCGTGGCCGCTATGGCCGCCATGCAACTCGGCAAACACGTATACGTGCAAAAGCCGATGACCCACGACATCTACGAGGCCCGTATGCTCACCAAAGCGGCCCACGATTATAAAGTGGTTACGCAGATGGGGAACCAGGGCGCCTCCGGCGACGGTGTCCGCCAGCTTCGCGAATGGTACCATGCCGGCGTCATTGGAGACGTTCAAACGGTATACGTATATACCGACAGGCCGGTATGGCCACAGGGAATCCCATGGCCTTCACAGAAATCACCCGTTCCTGCTGAACTTGACTGGAACCTCTGGCAGGGCACTGCACCCCATAAGGACTTCGTCGATAAACTGGTGCCCTTCAACTGGCGCGGCTGGTGGGATTATGGCACCGGTGCCCTCGGCGATATGGGCTGTCACCTGATAGAGCCCGCTTTCCGCGTGCTCGGACTGGGCTATCCCTCCGAAGCAGAGTGCAGCGTAGGTTCCGTATATGTGGATGAATTCCGGCGCGGATATTTCCCCGAGAGCGGTCCCCCATCCTCTCACGTGATCCTGAAGTTCCCCGGCCAAAGCCATAAAGGAAAAGACATCACCATGCATTGGATGGATGGCGGTATTCAACCCGAGCGTTTGCCCGAACTGGCGCCCACCGAAAAAATGGGCGATGGCGGCAACGGGGTCGTGTTCATTGGTACAAAAGGAAAAATGATGTGTGAGACCTATGGCGCCAACCCGCAATTAGTGCCCACGAGCCGCACGGCTGAAGTGCATGTAAAACAAACCATTGCCCGCATACCTGGCGGGGAAAAAGGCCACTATACCGGGTGGGTGGAAGCGTGCATCGCAGGGTATGGAAGCGATGCCGCCAAAAACCTCAGCTCCAATTTCGACCTCGCCGGTCCGCTGACAGAGATCGTATTGATGGGCAACCTCGCGATCCGCAGTTTCGATTTCAGGCGCCGACAGGCCGCCAAACCCGCAAACTGGGAATATCCCGGTCGTTACATTAAATTATTGTGGGACGGCCCCTCCATGAAGATCACCAATTTCGATGAGGCCAACCAGTTCGTCAGGAGAACCTATACAGACGGCTGGAGCCTGGGCGTATAGCAACTATGCGAGCCTGAACTTCTTCATGTACACTGCATCCGCCGCTGCACTGAGCAGCGGTGTGCTGCCGGGAAAGTATTCCTGTTCCACTACGTAGTATTTCATGCCGTGGTCCGCTGCAACCCGCAGGACCGAAGGAAAATCAATGATGCCTTTGCCCAGGTCGCAGGATGAATTGGCATTGCCAGGCAGCGGCACCGCGAGCCTGTCTTTTACATGGCAAAGCCTGAACCGGCCACTGTAATCGCGTAAATATTCCTTTGGATCCTTTCCGCCCGTTACCACCCAATAAATGTCCATCTCGAAATCCACCAGTTCCGGGTCGGTATTCTTCAGCATTACGTCCATCGGCAATTGCCCGTCAACCGGCCTGAACGGATAGTCGTGATTATGATACGCAAAACGAATCCCGTTCTTCCTGCATATCTCCCCCGCCTTATTAAACCCTTCCGCGATACGCTTGAAATCGTCGATCGATTTCTGTGGCCCTTTCCATGCACTGATCAGGTATTTCATACCGATCTGACCCGCTTCCGCGGCCTTGCGCTCAATGTCTTTCGTTTCATCGCAATGACTGGCCAGCACCTGCAGGTGCAAAGAATCGCAGTACTGTTTGAATTCCCTGTTCGTCATGCCCCAGAACATCCCCTGCTTCCCTTCAAAACTCTCTATATAATCATATCCATCCTCCGCCATTTTACGGATCGTACCCTTTGGATCAAGCGCCATGTCTTCTTTTACGGAATATAGCTGCACACCAAAAGAGGGCAGCTTTCCCGGTGAAGTCCACCATGTTTCCAACTTCTTTACGGGCATACCGAATGCCAGTGCCGAAAGACCGCCCGCCTGTATAAATTTTCTCCTGTGCATGTTTTTGTTTTTTATGGAACAGAGATTTCTTCTTCGTGACGACATTTCCTTCTAACCGGTGGCCCATACCTTGTCGCCTTTCTTATAGTCTACACATCCATCGTAGCGCCCCGGGGTTTCGATATACCTCAGCGTCTGTGTGGCACCGGGCTGCGATGTGAAATAACCATACAGCGTCAGTTCCTTCATCATCCTGAAATAATGCGGCTTGTCTTTGTTCCGCTCATCCTTTGTATATGCCTTCTGCTCCGCATCGAGTGCATTCAGGAAGGCCAGGCGATGTTCCGCGTTGTTGTCCATGAAAGTTTTCCCGGTCCTCTTTTTACACTCGCTCCTGAAAGTATCCATCCCTGCAATAAAAGCATTGCGGTGTTTCTCATCGTAACAATCCTTTACCACCGCCGCGATGTACAGTCCTGTCTGCGCAGCCTTTGCGCCTGGCGTACTGGTCGTGGGCACAATGGTCTCGCCGATCTCGTCAAGCAGGGCCACGTCATCGTTCGACAGGGGTCCTCCGCCGTTGGATGAGCCCGTTTTGCAGCCCGTGAGCAGCGTTTCCATATTGATCAATGCACCGCCCATTAATAAGGCAACTGCCGATACCGCTTCTCTTCTGTTCATATAAATCGTTTTACAGGTTATTTTTTTTCAATTCGCTTACCGCAAAATCGCAGGCCCTGGCGGTGAGGGCCATATACGTGAGCGAAGGATTTACACAGGATGCCGAGGTCATACATGCGCCATCCGTTATAAATACATTGGGCGCATCCCATACCTGGTTGTGCGAATTCAGCACGGAGGTCTTCGGGTCCCTTCCCATCCTGGCCGTGCCCATTTCGTGTATGCCCTGGCCGAACGTATATCCATCGTCATGCGCGTTCACTTTCTTCACGCCGGCTGCTTCGAGCATTTCGGCAGCATCATTCATCATGTCTGTACGCATATTTTTTTCATTGTCCTTGATCTCGCAGTCCATCACGAGAACGGGCATCCCCCATTTGTCTTTCTTCTGCTTGTCGAGCGAGATCTTGTTTTCATGATACGGGAGCGTTTCGCCAAAGCCCGTCATCCCGATCGTCCAGCCGCCTGGTTCTGCCAGCGCTTCTTTCAATGCTGCGCCTACGCCCAGTTCCGCGATCTCGCGGCCCCAGCCATTGCGGCCCGCACTTCCCTGGTAACCAAATCCCCTTTTATATCCGCGCTTGTCGCTGAACACATTGCGGAACCTCGGTATGTAAAAACCATTGGCACGGCGCCCGTAATAATATTTGTCTTCATATCCCTCCACCACACCACCCGCACCGGCCCTGAAATGATGGTCCATCGCATTGTGACCCAACTCGCCGCTGCTGCTGCCCAGTCCATCGGGCCAGATATCCGTTGCCGAATTCATCAGCAGCCAGGTGGAATTGAATGCCGAAGCATTTACAAAAATGATCCTCGCTTTATATTCGATCGTCTGGTTTGTCTGCGCATCGAGCACTTCCACACCTGTTGCTTTTTTACTGTCTTTATCATACAATATCTGCCTTACGATGGAGAACGGGCGCAGCGTCAGGTTACCCGTTGCCCTGGCTGCGGGCAGCGTGGCAGACTGCGTACTGAAGTAGGCACCAAACGGGCAGCCCAGCCAGCACTTGTTCCTGTACTGACAATTGACGCGCCCCTCATGGGGCACGGTGATATTGGCAACGCGACCGATGATCAGCCGGCGGGCATCTTTATAATGATCTTTGATCCGGGCAGCCACATCTTTTTCTACGCAGTTGAGGTCCATGGGCGGCATGAACTGACCATCGGGAAGCTGCGGTAATCCCTCTTTCGATCCACTGATTCCCGCAAACTTTTCGGCATAGTCGTACCAGGGCGCAATGTCTTCATAGCGTATCGGCCAGTCGATCGCCCAGCCTTCTTTTGCATTGGCCTCAAAGTCGATATTACTCCAGCGATAGCTCTGCCTGCCCCAGAGCAGCGAACGTCCGCCTACCTGGTAACCGCGGAACCAGTCGAAAGGCTTCGTTTCCGTATAGGGACAATCTTTTTCCGGCGCCCACCAGTCCACGTTCGCGGCATTCAGCACATAGTCTCTCCGCAGCACGGGATGTTCCATGATCATCTCCTGTGGTGTTCTGCCGTGATAAGGCAGTTCCCATGGATTCTTCGTGGCATTGGTATAGTCCTTTACGTGCTCGATGTTCTTGCCGCGTTCGAGTAGCAGGACCTTCAGGCCTTTTTCAGTCAGCTCTTTCGCGGCCCAGCCACCGCTGATGCCCGAGCCGACAACGATCGCATCGTATTGTTGTGCTGCCATGATGTGGGTTTGATGATATAAGTAAACGAATTCTCTTTCTGAATTTATACATCGCAGATCGCGATCGCTTTTCGCAGAGAAGCAATCTTGTCTGCCGCGCTGGGGATAAACTCCTGCGCCACATGTCCTTTGAAGCCCGTTTCCACGATCGCCCGCATGATAGCCGGGTAGTACAGTTCCTGCGTTTCATCGATCTCGTGCCTGCCCGGCACGCCACCGGTATGGTAGTGCCCGAACCACTGGTGATGTGTACGGATCGTGTTGATCACATCGCCCTCATCTACCTGCATATGATAAATATCGTATAGTAATTTAAAATTCTCCGATCCCAGCCGGCGGCACAACTCCACTCCCCAGGCACTGTGGTCACACATATAGTCTTTATGGTCCTTTTTACTATTGAGCAATTCCATGTGCAGCACCACGCCGTTCTTTTCGGCGAGGGATAATATCTTTTTGATGCCTTCCTCACAGTTCTTCATTCCCGTTTCATCGTCCATTCCCTTCCGGCTGCCGCTGAAACAGATCAGGTTGGTATACCCTGCTTTGGATACCAGCGGTATCATGTCGCTGTAGTTTTTTATTAATGTGGGATGGTATTCGGTGTGATTGAAACCCTCCGTAAGACTGATCTCTGCGCCGTTGCACATCGGACTGTGCACGCCATGCTTCTGCACGATGGGCCATTCTGCAGGCCCGAGGAGGTCTATCGCGGCGAAGCCGATATTCTTTACCTCCACGCAAAGCTGGTCCAGGGACATGGGGCGGTAGGGCCATGGACATACTGAATGATGAATATTATTTTTCAGGGTGGTGCTTTTGCTTTCCTCGAAGGCAAACAGCGGGGCGGAAGCCAGTGCCGCCGAGCCTGCGACAAGGTTCTTGATCATTGTTCTTCTGCTGGATGCCATGGTGGAGGTTTATGGAGTTACAGGTTTTCATAGGGATTAACGGCAGCGGCATCCGCCAATTCCCTCCGACGGCGCGAGCGCATATAGAAGAACAGCCCCGCGAAGGCCACTGCCAGGCAGGCGGGTATCAGCAGGGTGGCATTGATGATCTCCGGACCTGCGGCACGTTTTGCGGCAGACAGGGCCGTGGCCATGGGCGAATCCGCCGCTGCATTCATATAGGCGCTGATACTGGCGCCGGCAGGCAACTGTGCGGCCAGCAGGCGGTCATAGTATCCACCCATAAAGATCATATAGAGCGACACCGCGAACATCCCCGCACCGCCCATCAGGTTCAGCCCTACTGCGCCCGTTCGCGGCAGGTTTTCTGCTACGAACCCGATCATTGTTGGCCAGAAATAGCAGACACCCATACCAAATACAATAGCGCCGACGAACAGCATATTACCCGTGGTATGACCCAGCAGGTACAGGCCCAGCGTCGCGAGCACGGCGGAGAGGAACAACACGCCCTGCGGCGAAAACCGCTGCACCACCGGCTTCGCGAGCCCACGCCCCAGCACCATGACCCCTGTTTCGATGGTAAGCAGCAGGATGGCATTATCAGAAACATTTTTCAGCAGCACATCGATCCACTGCCCTGTGAACAGCTCCGTAATGGCCGTACCGAACATGAGTATGATCATAAGGATGAACAGCGGACTGACCAGGGCCTTATACATGTCGGGTGCGGAGATACCGCTGGCGACCCGCTCCGTTACCGGCAGTTTCAGGCGGCTGAACAGGTAACCGTAAATAAGCGTGGGGACCACCATCAATCCCACCTGCACCTGCCAGCCGATCTTCATATGATCGCAGGCAAATACGATCAGCGTACCGATCACGATGCCGCCGGGAAACCAGAGATGAAAATGATTGAGCTTTGTCGTTTTTTCAGTTGGATAGAGCGTGGCCACGAGCGGATTGCAGACCGCTTCCACGGTTCCGTTTGCAATGCCGATGCAGAGGGTGGAAATGAACAGGCTCCAGTAGCCCGTTGCAAAAATGGTGAGCACGATCCCTGCCAGGTGAAAAAGAAAGGCGATCACGAGCAGGTTCTTCATTCCTATCATATCTACCACCATGCCACCTATTACGATCGCGAGCGGGAAGCCCCAGAATGCGGTAGCTGCAATACGGGCGAGTTGCTCGGCCTTCAGGTCGAACGTAACGCCGAGTCGCGCCAGGATGCCGGCACGGATGCCGAAAGAAAGTGAAGTGACCAGCAGCGCAAGACAACTGGCGATAAATAATTTATTCCTGTTGGGATGATTCATGATCGCTGGTTTGACCGGTGCAGTGATGGAAAAAGACGCCGGATAGTTGGAATGCTAAATATAAAAAAATTACATTTATGACCGCCGATATAAATATCCCGGTGCAACCGGCTTACATATCAGCTTTGATCAATCTGTAAGAATGAACAAAAACAGGAAATTAAGAATGGGGATGGTGGGCGGCGGCCCGGGCGCGTTCATTGGCGCCATACACCGGGTAGCGGCACAACTGGACGGGCAGATAGAACTCGTGGGCGGCGCTTTCAGCAGTGATCCTGGCAAATCGCGTGATACAGGTACCGCACTGTTCCTCGACCCCACCCGTGTGTACGGATCTTATACGGAGATGATGGAAAAGGAATCTGCATTGCCCGCAGACCGCAGAATGGATCTCGTGAGCATCGTAACGCCGAACCACCTTCATTTTGAGCCCGCACGGCTAGCCATGGAATCGGGGTTTCACGTGGTGCTTGACAAACCCATCGCGTTCTCGCTCGAAGAGGCCCTCCGGCTGAAGGAGATCAGCGAAAAAACGAAGCGGCTTTGTTGTCTCACGCATACCTATGCCGGCTACCCGATGGTAAAGGAGGCCCGCTACCAGGTTGCTGCCGGTCATCTCGGCGCCATCCGCAAAGTGTATGTAGAGTATCCGCAGGGATGGCTGAGCAATGCACTGGAAAAGGAAGAGAACAAACAGGCTTCCTGGCGAACGGACCCCGCGCGCAGCGGGATTGCGGGCTGCATGGGAGATATCGGCACACATGCTTTTCATCTCGCAGAATATGTGTCGGGATTGAAAGTTTCGCATCTCTGTGCCGAGCTGGGCACCTTTGTAAAGGGTCGTCGCCTCGATGATGACGGCGCTGTGCTGCTTCGGTTCAACAATGGCGCTACCGGCGTATTGATGGCCACACAGGTGGCTGCCGGCGAAGAAAATAATATCAGGATCAGGGTGTATGGAGAAAAAGGCGGGCTGGAATGGCAACAGCAGGACAATAATACGCTGCTCCTGAAATGGCCAGATCGCCCCGCACAGGCTTGTCGCGCAGGCGCGGCTTACCTGTCGCCGTCTTCACTCCACAACAGCAGAACGCCCTCGGGCCATCCCGAAGGATACCTCGAAGCCTTCGCCAATCACTACCGCAATTTTGCACTGACCCTGCAGGCAATGATGCCCAATGAAAAGCCGACAGCCGAATGGCTCGACTTCCCCACGATCGACGATGGCATACGCGGAATGGCCTTTATAGAAAATGTGGTCCGCTCCGCTTCAAGTGAAACAAAATTCATTCCTTTCGAAACAGTAGTTCCCGTATGAAAACAATAAAGGGTCCCGGCATTTTCCTGGCGCAGTTCTTAGGGAAGGAAACGCCTTTCAATGATTTGAAATCTATCTGCCGCTGGGCCGCCTCGCTCGGTTTTACCGGTGTGCAGCTGCCCACCTGGGACCCTCGGTGCATCGACCTGCAGCGCGCCGCCGAAAGCAAGACCTATTGCGATGAGCTGAAGGGATTGGTGCAGGAATGTGGTTTGCAGATCACCGAATTGTCTACCCACCTGCAGGGACAGCTGGTTGCCGTAAATCCCGCTTACGATACGCTGTTCGATGGATTTGCGCCTGAAAAACTAAGGGGCAACAGCGCTGCGCGCACGGCATGGGCCGTACAGCAATTACAGTATGCAGCCAGCGCTTCGCAACACCTGGGGCTCAATGCACACGCGACCTTCAGCGGTGCCCTGCTCTGGCATACCGTGTATCCCTGGCCGCAGCGCCCCGAGGGACTGGTAGAGATGGGGTTTACCGAACTCGCGAAAAGATGGCTGCCCATACTGGATGTATTTGACCGGCATGGTGTGGACCTGTGTTATGAAATACACCCGGGCGAAGACCTGCATGACGGCGTGAGCTATGAGCGTTTCCTGGAAAAAACGAACCATCATCCCCGTGCCTGTATTTTGTACGATCCCTCGCATTTTGTATTGCAATGCCTCGACTATCTCGCTTATATCGACCATTACCATGAGCGCATCAGGATGTTCCATGTGAAAGATGCGGAATTCAACCCTACGGGTAAACAGGGTGTGTATGGCGGATACAGCAGCTGGATCGACCGGGCAGGACGCTTCCGTTCACTCGGCGATGGCCAGGTGAATTTTTCCGCCATTTTCAGCAAGCTGGCCGCATACGATTATCCCGGGTGGGCGGTGCTGGAATGGGAGTGCTGCCTCAAGGATGCACAGGCGGGCGCCACGGAGGGTGCCGGGTTTATACGCCGGCATATCATCCCGGTAACAACAAAGGCCTTTGACGATTTCGCGGGCGGCGGCCCCGATGAGGCACTGAATAAAAAGATATTGGGTATCTGAGCAGTTCCTGCGTTTTGTATCTTCGGCAGGAGAAAAATATATTCCTTGAAAAAATATTTCCTGATCAGCCTGGTCTGCTGCCTGGCTTTCGCGTGCCAGGGGCCGGACAAAACCGCAGCTGCAACAACAGAATCTGCCGACCTCTCCTCGAACCCCGATTACCAGAAAGGACTGGCACTCATTGCCAAATCAGATTGCCTGACCTGTCATAATGTGGATACAAAAGTCACGGGGCCGGCCTATCGGGATGTAGCGGCAAAATATACGAGTGCCGACGTGAGCATGCTGGCAGACAAGATCGTAAAAGGCGGCCAGGGTGTATGGGGCCCGATACCGATGACGCCACACCCCGGTGTGTCACAGGCGGATGCGGAGCAGATGGTAAAGTATATCCTGTTACTAAAAAAATAACCGCGCATGAAAAAAGCACTGAGCTTATTGCTGCTGACCGGCAGCCTCTTCGCCCATGCCCAAAAGGGCGAAACGCAAAAAGGATGGAAAGCGCTTTCCGATGGCAAAACTACCAGGGGCTGGCATAGCTACGGCAGTTCCGTGGCGGGAAGCGCCTGGGAAGTGCATGATGGTGCATTTTGCCTGAACATGACAAACGGGAAAAAAGGTGGTGACCTGACCACAGATGAAGAGTTTGAGAATTTTGACCTGAAACTGGAATGGAAGATCTCTCCGAAAGGCAACAGCGGTATTATCTTCCTCGTGCATGAAGACACCACTGTTTACAAGGCCTCTTATTTTACGGGCCTCGAGATGCAGGTGCTGGACAATGACGGGCATCCCGACGGAAAATATTATAAGCACCGGGCCGGCGACCTGTATGACCTGGTGGCTTCTTCCAAAGAGACCGTGAAGCCGGTGGGAGAATGGAACCAGGTGGAGATCGTCTGCAACCGCGGCAGCCTGAAACTGTACCTGAACGGAACGAATGTGGTGAGTACCACCCTGTGGGACGCACACTGGAATGAGCTGGTCGCGCACAGCAAGTTCAAAAATTTTCCACCGGGGTTTGCCCAGTATCATAAGGGCCGTATAGCGCTACAGGAACATGATGGCAATGAAGTGTGTTTCCGCAACATCATGATAAAAAAACTGTAAGACCGGGCACATCATTTTCTATGGACCATGAATATTTTATGGGGCTCGCCCTGAAAGAGGCACGCAATGCGGCGGACAAGGACGAAGTGCCGGTCGGGGCTGTGATTGTTATTGCCAACAAGATCATATCCCGCGGCCATAACCAGGTGGAGCTGCTGAAAGATTCCACGGCCCATGCCGAGATACTGGCCCTTACCAGCGCTTTCGAACATCTCGGAACAAAATACCTGCCCGATGCCACCATCTTTGTAACCGTTGAGCCCTGCCTGATGTGCTCAGGCGCCCTGTACTGGAGCAAGATCGGGACCGTGGTTTATGGGGCCAGCGATGAAAAGAACGGGTACCGGAAATGGGTTCGCGAGGGCAGCCCGTTTCATCCAAAAACCACGGTGATACCGGGGATCCTGGCAGCAGAATGCGCATTCCTGATGACCTCCTATTTCCAGGGGAAACGCGGCTGACGCACTGTCTCTCACACAGGCCGATTAATTTATGGCGGCATTGCCGATAAGGGCTAATTTTGTGTATCATTCTTAAAATAATTTTTTATGGCATTTACACTCCCGGCTCTTCCCTACGCACATGATGCGCTGGAGCCTTACATAGACACGCTGACGATGCAGATCCACCACGGCAAACACCACCAGGCGTACGTAGATAACCTGAACAAGGCGATCGCCGGAACGCCGAATGAAAATAAAAGCCTGGAAGAACTGGTGAAACATGCGGGCACGATCTCACCCGTGGTTCGCAACAATGGCGGCGGCCACTGGAACCACAGTTTTTTCTGGGAAACGCTGGCACCCCATGCAGGCGGTGCGCCAACGGGCGCATTGGCCAACGCGGTCAATACGGCGTTCGGTTCTTTTGATGAGTTCAAAACAAAATTTGCAGCGGCCGGTGCAGGACGCTTCGGCAGTGGCTGGGCCTGGCTGATCGTGAAGGACGGCAAGCTGGAGATCAGCTCCACCCCTAACCAGGATAACCCATTGATGGATGTTGCAGAAACAAAAGGAACCCCGATACTGGGCGTTGATGTTTGGGAACACGCCTATTATCTGAAATACCAGAATAAGCGCCCCGATTATCTCACGGCGATCTGGAACGTCATTAACTGGGCCAAGGTGTCGGAGCGTTTTGCCGCTGCGAGCTAGGCTGTTGAAAAAAAATGCTTATTTTTCTCCCGTCACATCCTTCAGAATCGGATGTGACGGGATTATTTTTAACCCTGCTTATGAAACAAATACCTGCCTTTCTCATGGCCGCCCTTTTGCTGACGGCCTGCTCATCATCCCACAAAAAAATTGATATTTTCCTGAAGGGGAGTGCTGCGATCGATAAAGACAACCGCGTGGTAACGCTGAAGGATGGGCTCGGCAGTACCCAGGAAACGATCGATTTTACGGTAGCTTCCGCGGTGACGCTCAAAGTGGTGAAAGCCGACGGCAGTATGGTCTCGTTTGATTTTCCCGACAACGGATATTATGTGATCAATGCAAAGAATGATACCACGATCGGCGGCATGGAACATTTCGGAACCACGCAAACGGTAAAGGACACGATCCGGCAGGTCATGATCATGCAAAGTATTGATTCCCTCCAGCAGATGGTGGATAACAAAAACATCAGCGCAGCGAACCATTCCTTCTTTATACTTCCGTGGAAATCGGCCAAAATCACGAACAACCCGGATGCTACGATCATCGCGCCGTTTCATCAACTCCATTCTATTCAAGGGGACAAAGAGCCGGAAGTATACCGCTTTTACAGCATTCAGGAAATGAGGCAACGCATCGCCGATCGGAAAGAGCTGACCATCGCACCGAAGAGCTAAACGCAATCATTTCACGGGATCGTGACCGTGACCACCCCAGGGATGGCAGGAGGCGATGCGCTTCATCGCCATCCATCCGCCCTTCAATGGCCCGTATTTTCTGATTGCCTCGAGGGCATATTCCGAACAGGTGGGTGTATAGCGGCATTTCGGGCCCAGCAACGGCGACAGCGTATACTGGTAGAGCTTCACCAGCCCGATCAATGGCCAGGCAGCCGCCCGGTGCCATCGTTTCTGCTGCCTATCCTTTGTCATTTGCCATTGATTTTTCCAGCAGTTCCACCAGCCGTTGAATGGCTGTATTCATTTTCTCCCCGATCAGTTGCTGATCGGGAAGCGCTTTTGCCGTATATAAAAAGAAGACGGCCAGTTGCGACCCATGCCTGCCTGACCACTGGTGCAGGGGTGCCTTGTTCAACCGGTAGCCTTCGCGCAGCAGGCGCTTTATCCTGTTGCGGTCGGTGGCCTTTTTAAAATAACGGGTACCTGCTCCCACGCCGGCCTTGATGGGGAAGTCGAGCTTTTCACCGGGTTGCAGGTAAAGGACCTTGATCGGCGCGATGGAAAAAGAACGGCCCGCAGCGAAAATCTGCTCCAGCAGTTTCCGGCTTTTCAGCTTTTCCTGTTTGTTGTATGAGAATTCTTTTGTCACACTGTAAAACTAAAAAAGCCCCGTTACAAACAGGGCTTTTGTTATTGAGCGGTGAGTTCAGATCATTTTAATCCTTTCTCGCTGGAAACCGTGAGCTTCCTGCGTCCTTTCGCTCTCCGGCTGGCCAGTACTTTACGGCCGTTGGCGGTTTGCATGCGCTTGCGAAAACCATGTACGGTCTTGCGGCGGCGCGTATGCGGTTGATAGGTGCGTTTCATGTTTTAAGTTTTTACTGACCCAACAATAAGATTTCAACGGAACCATGGTCACCATACCATCGTTTGTGAAAGGACGGCAAAGGTAAGTAAAAACGGGGAACAGAGGGCTTTCTGACCCATATTTTTATCGAATCAGCCATTCAAATTACTGTGTTACAGGGTGATATGGGTCGACTGAACGGGCTGTCCGAAAAACACCGCAGCCTGGCGGTCGAACTCCCCGGCCGAATCGGTGGTAAAGAACCTGCGCTGACCGCCGCGGCTGCACAGGGCTTCCTGCACGGGGTGCCTCCGCAGGTAGTCTGCCAGGCTGCTGGCCACTATTTCGCCCTGCGCTATGATGCGGATGTCAGCGGGGGTGTGTGCCCTGATCTTATCCATCAGCAGGGGATAGTGTGTGCATCCCAGCAAAATGGTGTCAATGCCCGGGGACCGGTGCAGGAGTCTGCTGATGTGCCGTTCAACGAACAGGTCGGCGCCGGGTGAATCCTGTTCATTGTTTTCGATCAATGGCACCCACATGGGGCAGGCCTCCTGGAACACCTGAACATCAGGGAAAAATTTGCTGATCTCTAAAGGGTATGATTCCGATGCGATGGTACCCGGTGTGCCCAGCACCCCCACTTTCGCTGTTTGCGAATAGTTGCCGATGACTTCTGCGGTCGGTCGTATAACGCCCAGTACGCGCTTGTCGGTGCCCGGCTCCAGGTCGCGCTGCTGGATGGAACGCAATGCTTTCGCGGAGGCCGTATTACAGGCCAGGATCACAAGGGAACAACCCTGGCTGAAGAGCCAGTTAACGCTTTCCAGCGTGTACTGGTACACCATTTCAAAACTGCGGGTGCCGTAGGGTGCACGGGCATTGTCGCCCAGGTACAGGTAGTCATAGTCGGCCAGCTGCTGAACGATCTCGCGCAGCACCGTGAGGCCGCCATAACCGCTGTCGAAAATACCTATGGGACCTGCCTGCTGCATATATCAAAAGTAAGACCCATCCCGCGAACAGGATGGGTCTTGCGAATATCATTTGGAAGGAGTACTAGTTCTTTCCAGCGGGCCGGACCGGTGGCTTGGAAGCACCGCCGTTCTGGGCTGCTCTCAGGGCTTCTTCAGCTTCCGGAGGCAGTTTCAGTTTCATGCGCTGGGCCACTTTCAGGGTCAGGTTGTCCTGGATCGGGGGTGCGCTGTACGGATGGATAGCATCGGCCTTCAGCACCCAGGTATAGTGTTCTGCGGCGATCAGCTCCTGCAGGGCATTATAGATCTTTTCCAGGAAAGGTTTCAGAAGTACCTGCTCCTTAGCCTGGTACATCTGCTGCTGGTATTGCTGCCAGTTCTGGATCTTTACGAAATTTCTATTGAGCTCGCCCTGGATGTAGGCTTTTTTGGAAGGGTTCATGCTGGCAGAGTCCTTCTTGAGGGTACTGTCCAGCCTTCTATAGTCGTCCAGCGCGATGTCATACTCTGTTTTCAGGCTATCATTCACATACTGGTTGAGCAGGGTATCCACTTTCTGCACGCCCGGCATGAGCGCCAGCACCTGCTGTTCGTCGAAGAACCCTATCTTCTGTGCGTGAAGATCTCCCGAAAAGAATGTCCCTCCCGCCAGCGCCAGGCACACGACTAAAACTTTTTTCATTGTTGTTGTTTTATATTTATTTGATGTTTACGGTTTAACCCCTGATACCGAGTTCGCGAAGTACCTCATCGCTTTTTTCGAGTTTTGGGTCGGCAAATATAACGGTAATTCCTTCACTTTTGTCGAGTACAAAATCATAGGCGTGCGCCACTGCCACCTTTTGTATGGCGTTGTAGACCTTGTCCTGTATGGGTTTCACGATGCGCTGTCTTTCCTTGAAAAGGTCGCCTTCGTACCCGAACCTTCTTTTCTGCAGGTCCCTCACTTCCTTTTCGCGGTTGAACAGTTCGGTTTCTCTTTTCTTCTTCAATTCATCGCTCAGCATGAACTGCTCGGCATCGTAGTTCTTATACATTTTATCCAGTTCCGCCTGTTTGTCGTCGATCTCCTTCTGCCACTGTTCGCTCACCTGCTGGATCTTTTTATCCGCATCGCGGTATTCCGGCATCTTGTCGAGTATATATTTCGTATCGATGATCGCGTAGCGCTGTGCCGAGGCCGATACGAACCCGGTGAACAGAACGCAGGCAATTAATATTATTCTTTTCATCTGTAACTGATTTAAACGTGACCAAAATCGGGCAGGTGGTCATTGCTATTCGGGCTCAAATCCAAGCATGAATGTGAACCTCGATGCATCCTTGATACCTGTACCCGGCGTGATCCTGTCCAGGCCGATGCCATAGTCAAATCCCAGCAATCCAAACATAGGCAAAAAGAAACGCATGCCCAAACCTACGGACCTTCTCAGTTTAAAAGGGTTATAGTCTTTGAAATCGTACCAGCCGTTGGCGGCCTCATAGAACGCCTCGGCGTAGATGGTGCTGCTCGGGTTGAGGCTCAGGGGGTAGCGCAGTTCCATCGTGTACTTGTTGAACATCGTAAAATACTGGGTCGCGGATGACTGATCGGGGTTCACTTTCGGGTCGGAGGTCTGGTAAACAGGGTAACCACGCTGTGAGATGATATCATACCCCAGCAATGCATACTGGTTGCTCAGCCCCGCATCGCCCAGCTGGAACCGGCCAAACGGTGATATCTGCAGGGCAGAATTATACCGGCCGAGGAAACCGAATTTTGCCGCCATCTTCAGTACGAACTGCTTGTTCCTGTCTTCACCGTGCGGCTTGCCCAGCGGCACATACCACTCTGAAGTGAACCGCCATTTATGGTATTCGATCAGTTCATACGGGTTCGCCTTGTGAACCACATTCGGGTCGATCAGTGAATAAGGGGGCGTCAACTGCAGGCTGAGCAGGAAGTTGGAACCACTGCGCGGGAACAACGGGTTGTCCACCGAATTACGCTGCAGAGACACTTTAAAGTTGAAGTCATTGGCAAACCCGTTATTGAAATTCGGCAGGCTTACCTGGTTGATATAATAGTTGACGAGCTTATACCGTGTATAGTTAACCCCGGTAACGAGCGAGAAGAAGTCGTCGGGCCATTTCAGCTGGCGGCCCAGGTTCACCGAAACACCCGTTGTGCGGATATAGGAATTGTTTGCCGCGGCGCTGGTATATGTTCCTGTAACGGGATCGTACGCGTTGGCATACTTGGTATCGTAGATCGAGAACGTAAGGGAATTTCTTTTTTTACCACCGAGCCAGGGTTCGGTGAAAGACATGTTGTACGAACGGAAAGCCGCACCATTGCTCTGTACACGAAGGCTCAGCTTCTGGCCATCACCCATGGGCAATGGATCCCATCCTTCCTTCTTGAACAGGTTCCTTGCCGAAAAGTTATTGAAGGTGATCCCGAGGGTTCCCGTGAGACCGATCGTACCGCCAAAGCCCGCACTCAGTTCCAGCTGGTCGCTCGATTTCTCTTCCAGGCGCCAGGTAACGTCAACGGTTCCGTCATCGGGGTTGGGTACGATGTCGGGGTTTATTTTTTCCTGGTTGAAGAAGTTCAGCTGTGCCAGTTCGCGCTGTGAGCGCACCAGCAGCTGACGGCTGAATTTTTCACCCGGTATGGTGCGCAGTTCGCGCCGTATCACATATTCCTTGGTCTTATCGTTCCCGGTGATGCGGATATTTTTCCAGATCGCCTGCGGGCCCTCGATCATCCTGATCTCGAAATCGATGGTATCATTGTACACGGCGGTTTCCACTGCTTCGGTGCGGAAGAACAGGTATCCGTCGTCCTGGTAAAGGCCGCTGATATCGCCGCCTTCGGGCGGTCCACCCTTGCCCAGCTTTTTGTTGAGCAGGTCGAGGTCATAGATATCGCCCTTGTGAATACCCATCACGAGGGTGAGGATGGAATCGGGGTATTTGGAGTTCCCTCTCCAGGTAATGTTCCCGAAATAATATTTGTGGCCTTCGGTTACTTTGATGTCGATATTGAGGCCGCTCTTCGAGTTGCGGAATGTTGTGTCGTTGCGGTAGATCGTGTCGCGGTCGATAACAGCATCCCGATAACCTACGGAGTTAAGATATCCTATCAGCTTCTCCTTGTCGTCCGCATATTTCTTCTCATTGAACTTGGACGAGCTGAAATAATTGATACGGACGTACGGCCTGAACAACTGCTTTGTTTTGCTGTAGGTCAGGAAGCCTTTGTCATCCAGGTAATCGCGGAAAGTATAGGGCTGCGTCTTTACGAACCCGCCCTGGTCGTGCGGGGGGAACAGGGTGAGCCTTGACTGTTCCTTGGTATCCTTCAACTGGTGTTTCAGGGTATTCTCCGGTACTACGGTACTGGCGATATTGATGTTGTTAATGTGCACCTTGCTGCCCTTATCTATCACGAAGGTGAGAACAAGGGAATTGTTATTTACCACCGTATCCCTGCGCTGCTCCACTTTTACCTGCGCATTCTGGTATCCTTTCTCCGCATAGAATTTCGTGATCGCTTCCACGGCTGACCTCCGCATATTCTCGGTTACCACGTGGCCCGGCACCAGCCCCGTCTTGCTGGAAAGGTCATCGCTTTCGCCTTTACGCGCGCCTTTGAAATAGAACTTCGACAATCGCGGTCGTTCGCGTACGTCGATCTCCACATCGATACTCGTTCCGTGAAGTCCCGTCAGGTAGATGGCAACACTGTCAAAATAGTTCTGGGCCCAGAGTTTGGTGATAGCCTTGGCGAAATTATCCCCGCCGGGGATGGTCACTTCGTCGCCCGGCGACAGGTTGGCGATAGAGATCAGCAGGTTCTCATCGAAATAGCTGTTTCCCACCACTTTAACCGATGCGATCTTGTATTTTTTGGGGGCTTTCTGGTTGAAGATGTTGATCAGGTCGGCCTCTACCGAAGTGATCGTAGTATCCTGGGAATAAGCGAACGAACTCACGAGACCTGATATCAACAACAGCACTAAGGATTTGTACACTTTCTGCATCAGTTCGTTTTATATATAATGGTTGCTGAAAAAAGGTCAAAAATCATATTCAGCAGTTTTTTCAAATAAGGTGGGCAAATTAAACGGAATATTTAAAAGTCTTTGTTAAATCAGGCACCTGGCGGGCTTAAATGGCTTCCTGCTGTACCTGCAGGCCGGTTTTTCCATAGCGTCTTTGCCGGTTCTGAAAGTCCACGATGGCCTCGTATAAATTCTCTTTCCGGAAATCGGGCCAGCGGGTGGGGGTAAAATAGAGTTCGGTATAGGCCAGCTGGTACAACAGGAAATTGCTGATCCGGTATTCCCCGCTGGTCCGGATCATCAGTTCCGGGTCTGGGAAGCCAGCCGTGCTGAGGTATTGCCTGAAAACGTCCTGGGTGATGGTTTCGGGGTCCAGTTTTCCCGATTTCACGTCCTGCCCCATGCGCCTGGCGGCATTTACCAGTTCCCAGCGGGAGCTGTAGCTGAGCGCCATGATCAGCCTGAGCCCATCATTGCGGCTGGTCATTTCGAGCGCCTCCTCCAGTTCCGTACGGGCAAAAGCCGGCAGCATATCCATATCGCCGATCACATGCAGGCGTATATTGTTTTTGTTGAGAACGGGCACTTCCTTCCGGATGGTATCTACGAGCAGTCCCATTAAACCATCTACCTCGGGCTGGGGGCGGTCCCAGTTCTCCGTGCTGAAAGCATAGAGGGTCAGGAACCCAATGCCCAGTTCGGCGCATCCTTCTACGATGTTTCGTACACTTTCCACGCCATGAAAATGCCCATACAGGCGTTCCTGGCCTTTTTCCTCGGCCCAGCGTCCATTACCGTCCATGATGATGGCAATGTGTTTTGGCAGGCGGGTCTTGTCAATTTTTTCGATCAGTGGCGGCATGGGCCTTCCCTCGGTTTATCCGGCAAAAGTAACAAAACGGGCGTTTTGCGGGCGGGTAATTTGTCAGTGACTGGGGCAGCGGTAAGACTGAAGGTTGAAGGAGATCCCGAACTGGATGGTGGCGTAGGAATCTTTCTGGGGACCATTTCCGCGCTGACGGCCTTTGATCCCGATGGATGTTCCGGTCTCATAGCTCCTGTCCTGCAACAGGAAGCCCACAGTGGGGTTTCCGTTGGCATCGGTGGGAAATGCGTCGGGAGCGTAGGTGCCGCTGACATCATCCAGGTAATCGGTGGTGGTGAACCGGTAGCATATCTCCCCGAAAACGTTCATGTTCTCGTTCAGCGCGTATTTGAAGCCCACCGCGAATGGAATGGAGACCGCGATGTTGCTGTAAGGCTTGAGGTTGGGATAAAGCGAGCTGCCCTGGCCTTCGGTGCCCAGCGGCCGCAGGAAATATTTGGTGCCCCCCAGGTAAGCATAGGGATCATAGGAAAAAACGCCAATGCCCAGGCTCACATAGGGTGTATAGCGGTATTCGCTGAACCCGGGATAGAATTTGAAAAAGTTGAAATCCCCGCTGAGGCTCAGTTCCCAGACATCCGAATTGAAACTGAGGTTCCGCGTTTTCTGAACTGCGTTGCTGCTGTAAGCATCGGAATAACCCAGGAAAGCGTAATTGCCGGCGATCTTCAGGCCCACATAATTGTTGAATTGCTTGCGGTAGAAAATGCCGGCTGCAAATTTGGGATCGTTCAGTGCAAAATTATCGTTCAGGTCGCCAAAATAATGTCCCATTCCCAGCGAAACGCCAAACTCGCCTTCATGCACAAAGCTTTGCATCGATTGCGTTTTGCCCTGAGTCAGGCAGGCGATAAATCCCGCCAGTATTATCAACCGTTTAACCATACCAGGTAGTGATTGCGTTGTAAATATAAAGATGAATGGGCAGCCGGATCGTTAAAATTTAGTTTCTTTTATCGAGTCCCCAGGTCAGTTTGGTGCGCAGGGTGGAGAGGAAGCTATTCTCATTGAGGCGCACCAGGCTGACGCAGAATTTCTCCTTTCGTACGGCCAGCTGAATGGTTTTGTCAACGATCTCCTTGCGGGCATCGAGCGCGCAGATAAACTGGTCCGTTCGCCCTTCTATTTCAAAGGAAATGACATTCGTATCGGCTACTATGATCGGGCGAACGTTCAGGTTGTGCGGCGCTACCGGCGTGATCACAAAGCTGGCCGATTCAGGGAAGAGGATCGGGCCGTTACAGCTCATGTTGTACCCGCTGGATCCGGTGGGCGTGGAAACGATCAGGCCGTCTGACCAGTATGAGTTGAGGAATTCGCCGTTGAGGTAGGTGTGTATCTTGATCATGGGCGAAGTGTCCCGCTTATGAATCGCGAATTCGTTCAGTGCAAACGGCGAGTTGCCAAACAGTGGCCGGTTGGAATCGACATGGATCAGCGTTCTTTTGTCGAGCAGGAAGGTCCGGTTCACCAGTGCATCCACTGCACTCTCGAGTTCTTCGGGTACAATGCTGGCCAGGAAACCAAGGCGGCCGAAGTTGATGCCCAGGATGGGAATATTGCTGTCGCGCACAAGTGTTACGGCATCGAGCATGGTGCCATCACCCCCCAGGCTGATCAGGCAGTCCACATCTTTAGTAAGGTCTTCCGATACCTGGAATGGCGTAAGGTCCCGGAGCAATTCGGCCGGCAGCGGGTACTGGCCCAGCAGCGGACGATAGATCAGAACGCCTATCTGCTGCTGCGCAAGCGACCTCAGCAGGAGCAGCAACGGTTCACCCTGCTCCTGGTCCAATCCCCTGCTATAGACAGCTACTTTCATGTGTGGAGTGGGTTTGCGACGGTGTTCAGATATTCAGGTAAGACATCAGGTGATCGTAATTTTCCTTCACCTCGTTTGCATATTGCTCTTCGCCGGCATAGTACCGGATCACGTATTCATACCGCTGGAAAGTGGCCACGATGTCGCTGATCTCGGATTTGTTGATCCGCAGCGTAACGATCAGCGTTCCTGTTTCCGGTTCCACGGTGGTGTTGAGCTGGGAAATGCTGGCATCATTGGTTTCTACGAGGCGGCTCAGTTCTCCGAGTGAGTAGTTCCTTTTTTCTATTTCCAGCACGATCAGCCCGCCGGGCTCATCGGCACCCGCAAATTTTGCGAGCTGGCGCAGCAGGTCGGCCGCCAGTACCACCCCCACGAGCTCCTTCTGTTCATTGATCACGGGCAGCAGCGAAAGATTCATTTCGCCCAGCAATTTCACAGCGGCCAGGAAATGCTCATTTTCCTTTGCCGATGCGCGGATAAGCTGGTATTCGATGGATGCGATAATCCCGGTTTGATCCGCATCCAGCAGATCGTCTTTGCTCACGATCCCCGAAAACGCGTCGTCACTTACCACAGGCAGGTGCAGGATATCATAATCTTCCATCAGCTGCAGAACGGAAGAGACCCTTTCTGAGAGGCTGATGACGGGATAGTTCGTATGTATTGAAGCGGATAGGAACATGTGTTTCGTCTTAAAGGTAAGACTCCGCAAGCTACGCGATAGTTACCCGGCGGTCTTTAATTTGGTCAGGAACGTGCTTAAAATGCTGTTAAACTCCGCCGGCACTTCCATCATCGGTGCGTGCCCGCATTTATCTATAAAGTACAGCTCGCTGTTGGGTATCAGTTTATTGAATTCGCGCGCCACAAACGGCGGGGTGATGGTATCGTTGTTGCCCCAGATCAACAGGGTCGGTTGTGCGATCTGGTTCAGTTCTTCTCCCAGGTTGCTCCGGATGGCACTCTTGGCCAGTGCGATGATCTTGATCACCTTGATGCGGTTATTGGTAATCTCGAATACTTCGTCTACCAGTTGCTTGTCTGCGATCGCGGGATCGTAGAAGGTAAGCTGGGTTTTCGTTTTTATATATTCATAGTCACCGCGCTTGGGATAGCTGTCGCCCATGCCATTTTCAAACAGCCCCGAACTGCCCGTCAATATCAGTGAACGGATCTTTTCGGGATGCTTGAGTACGTGCAGCAGCGCCACATGGCCCCCAAGTGAATTGCCCAGCAGGTGGATCCCTTCGTAACCACGGACCTCGATAAAACGTTGTGTATACTTCTCCAGCCCGCTGACCGTAGTATGAAAAATATCGAGGTCAAGCAGGGGCAGGATGGGTACCACTACTTTGTAGCTGGTGCGGAAATGTTCGATCAGGTACTGGAAATTGCTCAGTGCCCCAAACAGACCGTGCAGTAACAATAGCGGCTCCCCATCACCTTCCTCAATGAACTTAAACTTGTCCTGTTGTTTGATCTGGTATGTTATCATTATTGGCTGTAGCGGGTATGATCTTTACAAATAAAGGAAAAAACAACTGAAAACAGGAATAATTGACACTTGCTAAATTACCGTATTTAATTAAATCCGGAAAGCGCCTACGAGGCTGCCCTCGCGGTGGCATCGAAAAAATTCTCCAGTTGTGCAAATATCTCTTTGAATGCGGGCACGAGCGCCCCGAATACCCTGATGGCTCCGGGACCCCAGGGCCGAATGAACGGGTAGCAGGCAGATGCCCGAAGGCTTTCCTGTGTTACCAGGTGCATTTTATCTGCATAATACAGGATCACGCTGAAAACAATGGTATATAGTGCGGCATAGAAGAGTATTCCACCCAGGCGGTTTATCCAGCCCAGCATCATCCACTTTACGCTTTTGTCGACCGCGGCGGCGGCCGTCCGGACCAGGAAGATCACTGCCACCATTACCAGCAGGAACGAAAGGAACGGCAACCAGCGCCCTCCGCCGTGAATACTATGCTGCAGGTGATCGGCCACGGTAGCCGATAGTTTCATCGCGGCTGCGAGCCCGATGATGATCGCTACAAAAGAAAAAAGGGCAATGATAAAGCCGCGCGTAAATCCTTTTACGCCAGCCAAGATCATGAGAACAATGAATATGATATCGATCATAAGAAACGATGCCCGCTTACCTGTTCAGCAGTTCTTTTACCACGGTGGCGATGGTTTTGCCATCAGCCTTGCCCGCGAGTTGCTTATTGGCGGCGCCCATGATCTTCCCCATATCGGCAGGCGATACGGCACCCATCCCTGAAATGATTTGCTGAACCGCGATACGGATCTCTTCTTCAGAAAGCTGTTGGGGCAGAAATTTTTCGATGATTGCTATTTCTTCCCTTTCTTTCTGCGCCAGGTCCTCGCGATGCTGCTGAACGAATATGTCCAACGAATCGCGCCGCTGCTTTACCAGCTTCTGCAGCAGTTTGAGTTCACCTTCTTCGGTGATCTTTCCGCCCGCACCGGGATCGGTTTTCGCTTTGATGATCTCCGCCTTTACAGCGCGCAGGCCACGCAGGCCCGCTTCGTCCTTTGCTTTCATCGCGTCCTTCATTTCGGACATTATTCTTTCTTCGAGGTTCATAATATCTTAATTATTAAATAACAGGAATGCGCACTCAGGCTCCTTTATTCTCTTTCAGCTGATTTTCCCTGAATTTACGGTAAAACTCTTTGGCAAACTGCCGGATGCTTTCGGCCTCCGGGTGGGCGTGTGTGGCCCGGTCATAGGCATCCGCCATTCCCATAAAGCTCTGGTAAAAGAAGTCGGCCATTTCGTCCACCATCATTTTTTTTGTCCAGAGGTCGATGCGCATGGCATTTTTCTCCGACCCATCCCAGAAAGACACCATCATGGCCTTGGATTCCTGCATCTCTTCGGCACTGCTGTCGGAAGCTTTCCAGTTGATCCTGTCCGGTACCTTATCCTGGCCGAGGTGAATATCGATCGATATATGGGAGGTATGCATGGTGAACGCGTTGTTTGGGGGGGTGTCAAAGATACGCAGAATCGTAACGGGCCCCGTCAGGCAGGGGTCGCAGCCCGCGCAATGGATTCCCACATGAGGGCAGCCGTGCGGTCCCAGCTGAAGGAAGCCGCCTGTTGCAATCCCTTCGATGCCAGTGATGCACGCAGCGTTTCATCTTTATACAGGCGGATCATCTGTTCCGCGATCTCTTCGAAACGGGCGGGATCTGCATAGAGGGCCGCTTCACCTGCAATTTCCGGCACGCTGCTGTTGCCCGAGGCAATCACCGGCACACCGCTCTGCATGGCTTCCACCACCGGTACACCAAAGCCTTCGAAAAATGAAGGAAAGATCAAGGCATAGGCTCCCGCGGTGATTTCAGCGAGTTCCTTTTCGGGCAGGTACCCGAGAAGTACCACGTCTTCCCGGTAACGATAGCTCCGGAGTTTTTTCAGTGTATCTTCTTCACCCCAGGCATGGCGGCCTGCTATCAGTAGTTTCATACTGCTGCGCTGCTTTTTTTTGAAGACCGAGAATGCCTTGAGCAGGTTAAAAAGGTTTTTACGGGGATGGATTCCCCCTGTAAACAGGAAATACTCATTGCCGCCGGCCCGGGCATCCTTACTGCGCTGCCGCTCCTGTTCTCCCACCGGCTGAAACACCGGTTTGGCGGCGCTGTATACCACATCGATCTTTCCGGGATCGACCTGGTATTGTTGTATGATGTCCTGCCTGGAGAACTGCGATACGGTGGCCACTCTTGTTGCTTTGCGGATAAACCGCGGCGTAAACAGTTTGTAGTAATACAGGTGAAGGCGGGATATGAAACGCGGGTAGTGCAGGAAGGCGAGGTCATGCACCACCAATACCTGCGGAATGCGGGTAGAGAGGCTGCAGAAGCCATAAGGTTGTACCAGCACGTCGATCCGGAGCCCTGATAATGCCAGCGGCAGTTTCACATCATACCAGTATTTAAAGGAGAAGGCATGCCTGGCGGCGGGGCTCACCACTATGGGCGTGACATTAGCCGAAAAAATAAATATTTCATCATAAGGGCGATCGAAAATGAAAAAGAACTGGTGTTCGGGGTGTTGCCTGGCGAGGCGGCTGAATATTTCCTGCACGAAGTAGCCGTAGCCTTCGAGTTTGTCTTTCTGTAGAAAAATGGTATTGACAGCGATGCGCATAGGCTGGTTTGAATGGAATCCGGTGCGACACGGATTGGCTTTTGACGGGGATTGTGGCAGACAACCTATAAGGTTGGCACCCTATAGGTTGCCTACCTCGCAGGTTACCCACCTTGCAGGTTGCCTACCTTGCAGGTTGTCGACCTTGCAGGTTACCCACCTTGCAGGTTACCCACCTTGCAGGTTACCCACCTTGCAGGTTACCCACCTTGCAGGTTGCCTACCTCGCAGGTTGTCGACCTTGCAGGTTACCCACCTTGCAGGTTGCCCACCTTGCAGGTTGTCGACCTTGCAGGTTACCCACCTTGCAGGTTGTCCACCTTGCAGGTTATCGACCTCATAGGTTGTATTCATAAAACCCTTTACCCGTTTTGCGGCCCAGTTCGCCTCTTTCTACTTTCTGTTGTTGTATAAGGGCCGGCTCCAGGCGCGCAGGCTGACCCAGCGCTTCCCAGACAATCCGGCTGACACCATAATTAATGTCGAGGCCGATCAGGTCCATCAATTTGAAAGGACCCATTTTAAACCCGGCCGATTCCATCAATACATCGATCTCCGCCGGAGTGATCCCCCCGTTTTCCAGGAGCCGCATCGCTTCCAGGTAGTAATGCCGCGCCACCCGGTTTACAATAAAGCCCGGCACATCGCGGCATACAACGGGTGTCTTTTCCATTTTCCGGCAGACCGCCATTATAGCTTCAGTTACCCCGGCACCGGTCCGGGCGCCTTCGATCACTTCCACCAGCTTCATCACAGGAGCCGGATTAAAAAAATGCATTCCCACCAACTGCGCGGGATCGGGCAGTCCATCCGCAATGGCGTTCACTGATATCGAAGAGGTATTCGTTGCAAAAATGGCAGCGCGCTCATTGACAACAGCCAGTGACCGGAAAAGTGAAACTTTCGCCGCCAGGTCCTCTATGATCGCCTCGATCACCAGGTCTGCACGGCAGGCCTGCAGGTCGGTGGTAAACGTGATCGATTCAAGGGCAGCACGTTTTTCGTCTTCCGTCATCTTTTTCTTTTCCACGAGAAAGCTCAGCCCCGCCGTTATCGAAGCGCGACTGCGTTCGAGCATGGCCTCATTCACATCAAACTGGATCACCCGGAAGCCATACCGGGCGGCCGTTTGCGCAATGCCACTCCCCATGGTTCCTGCGCCCGCCACACAGATCGATTCTATGTTGTACATGGCCGCAAGATACTTACATCTTTTGCACCGGCAGGGGGTACTGCATGAGGTATCTCTTACTTTTACATCATGAAACAACAGCAGCTGGACCTGTTCGGCTCCGCTCCCGGGCCTGAGCAGCAAAACGCCACCCCGGAAGCAGCACAGGACAAGTCTTCCAGTGATCCCCGGGAAAAAGAAGGAACCGGTAACGAGAACGAACCATTGCCCGGAATTCTTTCCGTCCATCCCCCCAAATCCTCTCCCGATCCATTCTCTGTCAGCGAAGAAACATCAGCTTCCGCTCCCGAAGCGGGAGAAATGAATATCCCCGACGAACCACAACCCGAAATTCCCGCCCCGGAAGGAACATATCCGGAAATTTTCTTTGCCCCTCTATCCGAATCTCAGGCAGAAGAATTGATTGCCATCGGACTGATCCCCGATGACAACATCCCGGAAAACACCTTTACTGCCGACATCGATACGGTTCCCGACACACCGATGCAGGTAAATCCTCCCGCTGCCCAGGACCAGGCGCCCAAACGCGGCCGTAAATCCAACAAACTGAATTATACACCGGCGGATGAGATCAACATCCCCAGCGACGAAGTGCTTGCCTCCAGGCTTTACTATCCTATCAGCGAGGTCGCTTCCTGGTTCGGTGTGGCTGCCTCGCAGATCCGCTTCTGGGAAAACGAGTTCGATATCTTAAAACCCAGGAAGAACAGGAAAGGAGACCGGCTGTTCCGCGCCGAAGACATAAAAAACCTCCGCCTGATCTATTATCTCTTGCGAAACCGGAAATTCAGTATCCAGGGAGCCAAGGACTACCTGGCCTCCAACAGTAATAAAACCGAAATGCACCTGCAGCTCGCACAGTCACTGGGCAGATTCCGGTCTTTCCTGCTGGAACTGAAAACAAATCTCGACTAGGCCGGCAGCCATCAAATTACATCACCCGCGATTTTTAGCAATTTCAATGAAGGAAATATGCACCGGTTTGCCTATTTTTAGTCCTTAACCGAAATGACTATGCGCGGACTCAACAAACTGGCTGCCTTATCGCTCATCCTGTTCCTGGGTGGATGCGTTTCATCACATATAGCAAAAGTTTCTTACGAAACGGTACCTGACGATCATACCAAAGTATTGAAAGGGGTGATCAACCGCGATATTCTTGACAGCGATTCCACGTTTGGCTGGTTCAAGGAGAATATGAAATGGGGAAAAGCGGATCCTGCCGCGATCGAAGCATTCAGCAAGAACAAAGACAAATTTACCGTGATCATTTTTGGCGGTACCTGGTGTCACGACACGCAGAACCTCCTTCCCGTTTTTTACCGCCTGGTAGACAAAAGCGGCTTCCCCGACAAGAGCATTACCCTGGTGGCCGTGGACCGCAATAAGGAAGCACCTCACAAGCTGCATGAAAAATATCATATCGAAAACGTGCCCACCTTTATCGTTCTGAAAGACGGAAAAGAAGTAGGCAGGGTTACAGAATATGGTAAGTACAATGCGATCGACAAGGAACTGGGTGAGATCGTAAGCGCCCACATGTAGGGCCGTTCGGGGCTGATTATTCTGCAGCCTGTTTGCGCGACACCACTACATCCATTGCGCGGGCGGCGAGTTCCATTTTATTTTTTTCCATTTCTTCAATGATGGCAAGGTTCACTGTTTCGCGCATTGAATTGAATGCTTCTATCGGCTGGGGCATCCGCGTGAAATATTCGATCGTGAGCACGTGTGCATTACGGCCCGTATCGCCCAGGAACACAAAATACTGTTGTATATCGGGCTGCTCCTGCAGCAGCGCACGTATCGAATCGGCAAGCTGTTTCAGTTGCCCTGCTGTAGCCGACAATCCTATCTCGAGGTGCAGTTCCACCTTCCGCTGTGTACGAAGGGTTACATTGTCTACGATGCTGTCTACCATCTGTTTGTTGGGAACGGAAATATAAGTTTTGCTGTCCGTCCGTATGCGGGTACTCCGCAGCCCGATCTTTTCTATCGTTCCGGTAAATCCCTGCACTTTCACGAGATCGCCGGTCACAAAGGGCTTGTCGAAGAAGATGATAAAAGAGGCAATCAGGTTCTCCAGGCTCTCCCGGGTAGCCAGCGCCACCGCGGCGCCCACGATGCTCAGGCCGGTCAGCAGGCTGCCGATGTGCCGGTTAAAGGCGAATTTCAGTATCAGCAACATGCCGATCAATACCAGCAGCACTTTAAAGAAATCCTTGAAAAAGACGATCAGTTGTTTCCCGGACACATCTTCCTCGAGGCTGCTTTTCTCCTGGAGTATCCCTGCGAAAAAATCCAGCACCCTTACACAGAGGCGGATAAAAAGGATGACCATGATGATCCACGCGAGGCCCGTCAACACCTCCTCGATATCCGCCCGAAAGATGCTGAAATGAAGGACCATCGGGAAGTTCAGCCGGTCGAGCGCGAGTATGGTCACGAGAACCAGGAGAAAATCATCCATAGGCCCCAATACCAGTGTAAGAAAGAATTTGCGGTGCGAGGCCGGCCTGCTCCCGCCGATCAACCCCATCAGTTTCCCCGCCAGGAAACGCGAGATCAGCCGCCGGATCAGCAAGGCAAAAAGGATGGCGCCTGCTACGCACAACCACGACCCGAGCGTGTTATCCAATACTATTTGCTGAAGCAGGTCTTCCATACATAACAACTGTTATCCTTCCCATTTTTTTAGTTCGAGGCGTTGCCCGTCGAAAACGGCATAAGTGTTATTGCGGATCCAGTCGCCCAGGTTGATATAACGGCTGTCATCGCTGAGGGCATAGTCGATGGGAAGATGCCGGTGCCCGAAAATGAAAAAATCAATGTGTTCCTTTTTCAGGAACTCCTGGCAGTAAAGGATCAGCCATTCTTTATCGGCGCCTAGAAAAATTTCGTCGGTGCTCCCGGTTTTCACGCGGCTCTTGCGGCTGAAATAATTTGCGAGGCGGATCCCCCAATTGGGATGAAGCTGGCCAAACAGCCATTGACAGAACCGGTTGCGGAATACTTTTTTGATGAACTTATATCCATGATCGTTCGGCCCGAGCCCATCCCCATGACCGATCAGGAATTTCTTACCCGACCATTCAAAATGCCGCGGCTCAAAGTAGACGGGGATGTTCAGTTCTTCCTGGAAATAACCCTTCATCCACATATCGTGGTTGCCCGTAAAAAAGCAGATCGGGATACCTCCATCGGTGATCTCGGCCAGTTTGCCGAGCAACCGCACAAATCCACGGGGCACTACCGTTTCATATTCATACCAGAAATCGAATATGTCGCCCGGAATAATTATTTCCGCAGCATCATGACGGATGCTTTCCAGGAATGCCACTATTCTTTTCTCACGCACCAGGCTGCTGGCATGGTCTGGCGCACCCAGGTGGAAATCCGAGAGAAAGTATATTTTTTTACCAGGAGGCAGGGTCGGCATACATAAGATTTGACTTGAATCATCCTTCCATCAAAAAACAAAACACCTCTTTCGGACCATGCACGCCTACCACCAGTGTTTTTTCAATATCTGCCGTGCGGCTGGGACCGGATGCCAGCGTAACGATGGAAGGCCAGTTTTCTTCTGTGTACTTTTCCCGGACAGCCTGCAGGGCATCGCGGATATCATACACCAGCTGGCTGGTATAGGCGATACAGATGTGTACGGGCGCGTATACGCTGATGGTGCGGCCCTCCGGCTGCGCTGCGCTCAACACCATGCTTCCCGTTCTGGCGATCAGTTGTTCGCACCCGGTAATGGAGGCGTCGCAATCATACAGGCTGGTGGTGGTGAAACGGTCGAAACCATGCTGGCGGAGCAGTTGCACCAGGTTCTCATCGCGGCAATAAATGTTGTTCCAGTTGCGGGTGACGGCCAGCGTATTGAGCTGGGCGGCCAGTTCCGCCGCATCAGCGCAGAACGAAAACCGTCCTTCGAGCGCGGTAAATTTTTCGGCGAATTCTATTTCGGGTTCCTGCTGCAGGTCACGAAAAACGGCATCGCTCCCCTCGCTTTGCGGAAAAGGAACAGGCGCTGGCTGGGCCAGTGCCTGTCGTATCTTTTTCAGGATATTTTCCCTGGCGGGTGAAACGTTCATATCGTCCGTTTAGTCAACGATTTCGCTGCCCGCAGTGGCGGGGTTGATGATATCCGCAGGCGGAACACCACCGATCGGATCGGGCTCAATGGTCTCGAGTATCTTTTTCTCTTCGTAAGGCCTCTTGCCGATCAGTTCTTCCACATCGCTTTTGTGCAGCACCTCCTTATCCAGTAATTCCTTTGCCAGCAGCACGAGCTCTTCCCTTTTTTCCTGCAGTAATGCCTTCGTGCGCTGGTAGGCTTCGTCTATAATAAACCTCACTTCTTCATCGATGATCTTTCCCGTTTCTTCGCTATAAGGTTTCGTAAAGGTGTTTTCCTGGGTAGGATCGAAGAAGCTGACGTTGCCAATCTTGGCATTCATACCATACGTGGTAACCATGCTGTAAGCGATCCGCGTGATCTGTTGCAGGTCATTGGACGCGCCGGTGGATATCTTTCCAAAGAATATTTCTTCTGCCGCCCTTCCGCCGAGGGTCATGCAGATCTGGTCCATCAGCTGGTCTGTATTATAGAGGTATTGTTCCTTGGGTGTGTATTGTGCGTAACCGAGCGCCGCGGTACCGCGGGGAACGATCGTTACTTTCAGCAGGGGATAGGCGTGCTCGAGGAACCAGCCGCAAATCGCGTGGCCTGCTTCGTGATAAGCGATGATCTCCTTTTCGAATGGCGCGATGATCTTGTTTTTCTTTTCCAATCCACCGATCACCCTGTCGATCGCATCCTGGAAATCGCTCATGTCCACGGCGGCTTTGTCTTTGCGGGCCGCGATGAGGGCTGCCTCATTGCATACATTGGCGATATCGGCGCCGGCAAAGCCCGGTGTCTGTTCGGCCAGTTTATAGATATCGAGGGTCTCGGATATTTTTATGGGGAGCAGGTGCACCTTGAAGATGGCCTCCCTGCCTTTCAGATCGGGTTTGTCGATCGAGATCTGCCTGTCGAAACGGCCTGGCCGCAGCAGGGCGCTGTCGAGTACATCGGGCCGGTTGGTGGCCGCCAGTATGATGATGCCGGTGTCGCCGCCGAAACCATCCATTTCCACGAGCAGCTGGTTCAGGGTATTTTCCCTTTCATCATTGCTCATAATAGCATTGCGGCCCCTGGCGCGGCCGATCGCATCGATCTCATCGATAAAAATGATACAGGGCGCTTTTTCACGGGCCTGTTTAAAGAGGTCCCTGACGCGGCTCGCACCAACGCCTACGAACATCTCCACGAAATCACTTCCGCTCAGGCTGAAGAAGGGAACCTGCGCTTCACCTGCCATGGCTTTGGCAAGTAAGGTTTTACCGGTTCCGGGTGGGCCGATCAGGAGCGCGCCTTTCGGTATCTTACCACCGAGCGCAGTATATTTTTTCGGGTTCTTCAGAAAATCGACGATCTCCATCACTTCCACTTTCGCTTCATCGAGACCGGCCACATCGGTAAACGTGATATTCACTTTAGCGCCCTTGTCGAAAAGGGTTGCTTTTGATTTGCCGATATTGAATATGCCGCCGGGGCCGCCACCACCCGGACCGCCGCTGCCCATTTTCCGCATCAGCAGTATCCAGGCACCGATGATCAGCACGGCCGACAGGATCATATTTACCAGCGGGTTACTGAAGAAGGAACTGTCCGGTTGTACTTTAACAGGCGGCTTAGTCAGTTCGGGATGTTTCGTGTAGAATGTGTTCAGGCTTTCTTCAAATACCCTCCAGTCAATGACCGTGATCTCGAACAACGGCTTCCCTTTCACAGATTCGGGGTCGAGCGTCCTTTTCAGTTTGGCCGTGTAATATTTTTTACGGATGCTGTCTGGATAAATAAAGACCTGCACCGTTTTCTTGGCATCCATCTCATCCAGTTGCTGTACATCCCCGGTAGCCAGCAGGCTGTCCTGCAACTCCTGACCCGTAATGGGCACCATGTCCGGGCTGAATTTACCCAGCCAGGTAGAACCCACGAGTACAACGAATATCAGTATGTATATCCAGTAAATATTGAACTTGGGGCCCTTCCGTACCGGTCTCTCTTCGCCGCCTTTTTCTGTAAAGGGAAATTTTTGATTTTTATCTTCTTGTGCCATAAAACGGTTGCTTCAATTTAGTATATGATCCATTAAAAAAGATGCGGTCCTACTCATCGTGCCCTGCGAGTGCCGCATCACTCCACATATCTTCCAGTTTATAAAATTTTCTTGTCTCCGGCTGCATTACGTGCACCACTATGCTGATGTAGTCGATCAGTATCCAGTGAGATGTTTTATATCCTTCATGTTTGTAGGGTCGTTCATTGCAGCTCAGTTGTACCTGCTCCTCCACATAATCGCTGATGGCCTTCACCTGCACCGCACTGGTTGCCTGGCAGATCACAAAGAAATCGGCCACTGCTTCGGGTATCTTATGCAGGTCCAGGCTTACGATGTGCTCGCCTTTTTTGTCCTGAATAGCCTTTATGATGGTCTTAAAGAATTTTGAATTGCGGGTAAGCCGTACCGTGGTGCTCTTTTTACGAGCGTTCAAAACAGAAAGCGGTGCCAATAATCAATCGGATTTTGCGTGATTTAAATTTTTTTTCCGGGTCGCCGGATCTGCTGAAGCCAGTCTTCCATAGCCTTACACACTCTATCTTCGCCAAAAGTAAACAATTCTTTGCCAACCGCTCCCATCCTCACCCCGTCTTCCGGCCCTTTTACCGAGCTGAACGAGGTCAGCAGCACCAATATCTATGCCGCTGACCAGGTTCAGGCTAATATGGCCGGACATGGCAGTGCCTTTTTTGCGCACCGGCAGACTTCCGGCAAGGGCCGCCGCGGTAAGAACTGGTACTCTCCGGCCGGGGAAAATGTACTGCTGTCGGTGGTACTCGATATGAAATTCCAGCCTGTGACACAGCAATTCCCGCTGGGGATGGCAATGGCACTGGCGGGGTTCGATCTTTTCAGCCGGTACGCACCCGAAAAAACTTCTATCAAATGGCCGAATGATATTTTTTGGGGTGACAGGAAGGCAGGCGGAATCCTGATAGACAACATCATCGGTGCGCCGGGAACATCGGAAATTTCACCGGTTTCCGGCAGCAGCAGCTGGAAATGGGCCATAGCCGGCATTGGGATGAACATCAACCAGCAGGACTTCCCCGCTGAACTATCGAAAGCCGGCTCATTGAAACTGGCAACGGGTATTTCCTATGATGTACCGGCTCTTGCCCGCGAGCTGCATGCGCTGGTACTGGCGAGATACGAACAATTGAAACAGGGTGAAACAGGGCTGCTCTGCGATGAATATAACCGTCATCTCTACCTGCGTCAGCAGTCTGTGCGGCTGAAAAAAGACAGCGCTGTATTCAGCTGTCGGGTGGAAAGTGTGAATGCATCAGGCGAATTACTGGTGAGCGGCGCCGTGCGGGACCGTTTTTCTTTTGGCGAGGTCGAATGGATCATCGACTGATCCGTAATCAAATAGTTGTATTATGTCATTCTCCATTGCCGATTATGCGGGGTTCACCGGTGTAGCGATATTGTTGATCGCCTTCCTGCTGCAACTGGCGGGCCGGCTCGGCAAAGACAGTTTTCCTTACCTGCTGATGAACGTGGTGGGCGCCGGCATCGCCTGCGCCGCTTCCTGTTTGATCCACTACCTCCCCTTTATCATACTGGAGGGAACCTGGACTTTGGTATCCGTCCTCGCCCTGGTTCAGCGGCTGTTAAGAAAAGGCTAAGCTTTCAGGGCATCGATCTTTCGGGCCAGTTCGCGGTCCTTTTCTGTAACAACATCTCCCGCATCGTGAGTCTGCAGCCAGATATCCACCTTGTTCCAAACGTTTGTCCATTGGGGATGATGGTTCATTTTTTCCGCTTCAAAAGCTACCCTCGTCATGAACGAAAATGCCTCCGGAAAATCTTTGAACGTGAACTGGCGGTGCAGCTTGTTTTCTTTTTCTGTCCACATGTTGATTGTTTTTATCATGAGTGCAAAGCGCAGGCCACATCGCTATGGGTGTTTGTACAATTCATTGAACAGGAATTTAAAAGTACCGTGCGTCTGTGCACGGAAAGTGATCTCGGGGCCAAATGCATAGAGCTTACCGTTGCCAATCTGTGCCACGAAAGCCGCTACCCCATCCTGCAGGTATGCCTGTCCCCAGGCCCAGCCGCTTCGCAGGGGGTGGTTGTCCGGGAACCATGCAATGGGCCGGATGCTGCCGCCAGCAACTGCATCCGGAGAAATATTGAAGACGGGACTGGCATCAAAATAAACATCCGTTCCATCGCGAAGCCCCCAGGAAGATTCGTCATTGGGATTGTCGCGCACGCGCAGCACGCTGCCGGGTATATAGAATTTCTCGCCGGGCAGGCGTTGCTCCTGGCCATTGACCATTTCCACGAGCGCATTGCGAACGGGCAGTTTCAGGTGATAGGCGAGGTTGGTGCTGGAACCGATGGCAACGATGTTACCGCCTTCTTCGAGGAATTTTTTTAATTGGGGGATGGAGGTATCGGCTGTAATGCGGCCGAGTGTTGACCGGTATTCCGCGGGGATGGCATCTGCGCGGGGACCGTTTCCACCGAAGCCTCGATTCCCACCGGCCGCACTGAGTGCGGGAATGGCGCCGCCGGGAAAAATGATCACATCGTATTTCGCACGCAGGGAGCCACTGTCGATCGCTTTCGCATAGAGAATGTCGATGGGAAAATGGTACTGTTCCATAATCCAGCGGATCCATCCCGAAGGCATGGATCCTCCATACACATCCCACAATGCAATGCGGGCGGGTGAGATCTTCTCCATGCTGACGGGCATTTTTTTCAGCAGCAGCACATGACCCGTTTCGCCTCCCATTTTTTCAAGTATCGATTTGGCCTGGGCAGATGCAGGTATATAAAAGGAACCCGGGCCTGCGAGGGTACCGGCCACGGAATCTTTTACGCGGTAAACGGTCACTCCCTGGTGGAGGAGATCATTTGTTACGACGAAACTGCTGTTGGAACTGGCATTGAGCAGGTAGCCCTCGCCTTTCGCAGCTATGGGCACTGTTTGCATGGGCGGCGACTGCAGTTCTCCGAACGGGATTCTTTTGAAGGGTCCGTCGAACGGTTCCAGGAGACGGTCGAACTGAACGCCCATCTGGTAAGCGAGGGTCCATCCTGCCGCATCATAGGGGGCCACGGGTGGGCCGCCGGGATACAGAAAATCATTCGGGTGATCCTGCGGCTCGAACATATCGACCACATGCGGGCGAAATGCCTGGTCGGTCTTCACCACGTAGGAGCCGGCGGGGTATGTTTTGCCATCGACCGTGAATGCGGCCGTGGCCTGCTGCACGAGTACACCCGTCCTGATCAGGGCGTTCATGAATTTTACCACGGTGCCGAAATCGGGCTGATCGGCGGAAAGGATGTACCCGCGCGCGTCGCGCAGTGCCGGGTTCCTGAGAACGGTATCGAAATATTTTATGGGGATGGAATTGGCGCGCGGTGCACCCGGCTCGGCCGCTGCATTCTCTGCAGCGGGGGCATTGCGGCGGCCCGTATTGGCGTTCTTTGCCTGGTCGGCCTGGTAGAGGTCATTGATCTGTGCGATGCGTTTGGGCGACAGCGTCCAGTAGTCTTTACTGCCACGGTCGATCGAGTTCTTACCCATGCGGTAGATATTGAACAGCAGTTCATCGCGGTAGCGAACGGCATAGTCCAGCACGGCATAATTCATGGAAACGGAATAATCGATCGACTGGCGGAAATGCCATTTCTGCGGCATCACGGGGTCGGGTGTGGCGCCATTCGGAATGAGGCGCTGTGGAACGAGTGGAATGTCGGCGGGTGTAGGGCTGCCGATGATCTCGGTGAGGAGACCGATCATGTTATGAAAATAGGTGGTGGTGCGGAGCCCCCCGTTGTACCAGGTAGAGTAAACGGAGCCCGCTCGCTGGGTATAGCCCGGTTTGTCTTCCCCGTTGAGGCGGGTATTGATGGCGGCGCCCACTGCATCGAGGCTGGTGATGATCATGGGATCGAATACATAATTGAAGGGATCGCGGTAAGGCGGCCCGGCCACAACGGAACCGGCGGGACCGGCCTGGTGGTGGTTGTACATGATCTGGGGCATCCATTCGATATACAGCTGACGGTTAATGTTCTGCGTTTCTTTGAGGTTCATCATAAAGAAATCGCGGTTGTTGTCGTGGCCTGCATATTTTTCAAACAGGCGCGGCAGCTGGTTGAGGGACCGTTTGGAGGGATCGGTTTCGCGCATATACCAGTTGGATACGAGTTCCTGGCCGTCGGGATTGTCGTGCGTGAGGAGGATGATCACGTTGTCGAGGATGCGCATGGTTTCGGGATCGGTGCGGCTGATGAGCTGCCACATCGTTTCGATGAGCTGGTGGGCGCCCACGGTTTCATTGGCATGGAGGCCGCCGTCTATCCATACAACGGTCTTGCCTTCGGATGCGAGGGCGTGTGCCTGTTCGTCGGAGAGGTTTTCGGCGTGAGCGAGGCGCAGGGAGATGTCTTTGAAATGATCGAGGTTTTTGATATTGGCAGGAGAGGAAACGATCATCATGTACTGGTTGCGACCTTCTTCGGATTTGCCGATGTTGATGAGCCGGGTGCGGTCGGAGGCGGCCAGTTTCTGGAAATAGGCTTCGGTTTGGGTGTAAGTGGCGAGCTGGTAGTCGTCGCCGATGTTGAAACCGAAATGTTCTTTGGGTGATGGGATGTGCTGGGCCATGGCTGCCGAGCAGATGAAAAGAGAGGCCAGCGCGATCAGGGTTTTTCTCAGTTGCATGTAGGGATGTTTGAGAGAGGAAGATAGGTTTTTTATGAGCAAACGCCAGGTATGGGCTTTTACAGATATCGGTTGTCGTCGGTTATCGCCGACCTGTTTTTTAGGGAGCCTGGTATTGATTGTGGCGTGAGTGGGAAGGTAGGGCAACCTATGAGGTTGGGTAACCTGATAGGTTGCAGTTAATGCCACCGGAGCATCCCCTACTTAAACATAAAATAAACCGCGCCCACCAGCAAACCGAAACCGATCAGGTGGTTCACAGTAAACTGCATGTTCCGGAATACTACCGCGGAGAAAATCACAAAAACGATCAGCGTAATCACTTCCTGCAGCACTTTCAGCTGCATCAGTGAAAATGGGCCGCCGAGTTCGGAGGACCCGATGCGGTTGGCCGGCACCTGGAAACAATATTCAAAAAAGGCGATGCCCCAGCTCAGCAGGATGATGATCCATACAGAAGTGCCTGCATGCGTGGTTCCTTTTCCGAAGAATTTGAGGTGGCCATACCAGGCAATCGTCATAAATGAGTTGGAGAGGAACAGTAGCACGATCGTTGAAAAGTATTTCATATATATAATAAATAAGAAACGGGATACCGCAAATGTCGTTCCATCGTATCGGGGATAGCGATATCAAAAAAAAATTCTTTCAGAGCGCAGGGGTTTCGTTAAAAAAAATTAAGTACATTCATAGTTCATTTTAAAATGAACTATGAAAGATCATTCTTTTGTATCCATTGCTGCATTGATCGGGGAGCCTGCCCGCGCGGCGCTCCTGTGGCACCTGGCTGATGGGAGGGCATACACAGCCAGCGAATTGGCCGCCACAACGCAGTTATCCCCTACTTCAGCCAGCAATCATCTCAACCGCCTTCTTGATTCGCAATTGTTGAAGATGGAAAAACAGGGCAAGCACCGTTATTACCGCCTCGGCAGTCCCGAAGTGATCAAGGCCATCAATGCCATTGAAAAACTTGTTCCGGGAAAAAAGCACCGCAAAGAAAATCCCGAATGGGAAAATGGCGATATCCAGTATTGCCGCAGCTGCTACGATCACCTGGCCGGTAAAGTAGCGGTGGACCTGGCGGATATGCTGGTGCGGAAAAAAATGCTCGTAATACAGAACGAAAATTTTATAGTAACCTCCAAAGGCCTGTCCTGGTTCTCCCGCATCGGCATTGATGTAACCGCTCTCGATACCGGCAAACGCGCACTGGCCAGGACCTGTCTCGACTGGACCGAAAGAAAATATCATATCGGTGGGGCACTCGGTGCCGCCCTGCTGGTACGGATGCGAAAATTGGACTGGATGCGGCCGAAACCGGGCTCACGTATTGTGGTCCTTACGTCGAAGGGGAAGTCAGCATGGAGCCGGCTCGTTTGACGGAAACGTGTATGTGCCGGGAAGGTGGTCAACCCTTACAGACCGCAACTTTATACGTTATTGGCATTCTATTTTTTTTACCCGGTGCTATGAATCGTAGAAAGCTAGCAGGCCGGCAACCTTATAATTTATTGACGTTCTGCCGTTTCCATCATATTCTATGGATGGTAGAAAGTGCGCAGGTTGTCAACCTATAAGGTTGGCAGCCTTATAGGTTATCGGCATTCCGGCCAGCTGACTATTTTTCACCCCCCGTCTCGATAACAAAGTGACAGTGAATGGATTACATCCACCAATACTTTTTTTCAAAAGAAATCTCTCATTTATTGCGCAAGTAAATACTTGCGCATATATTTGCCGGCAAAGGCCGACCCTTTATGAAAGCCAGACGTGACGTTTACCAGGCCATTGCCGACCCCACCCGCCGGGCAATCTTAAGCATGATCGCCAATGAGCCGCACAACATGAATGCCATCGCCGAACAGTTCGATGTAACCCGGCAGGCCATTTCGCTTCACGTAAAAATTCTGAACGACTGCGGATTGCTCATAATCCGCCAACAGGGCCGCGACCGTCTCTGCGAAGCAAGGATGGACCGTCTCTCCGAAGTATCCGCATGGGTCGATCAGTACCGCCAGCACTGGGAAAGAAAACTGGACTCACTGGAAACCTATCTCGAACAACTCAAAAAAGAAAAACATGGAAAACGCAAACGCCACCCATGACCGCGAACTGGTCATCTCACGAACGCTTAATGCACCCATTGATCTCGTATGGGAAGTGTGGACCAACCCCGAGCACATCAAGAACTGGTGGGGACCGGATGGGTTCACCAATACCATTCATAAAATGGAGGTAAGACCCGGCGGCGAATGGGACCTGGTGATGCACGGGCCCGATGGAACCGATTACAAAAACCACAGCGTTTTCAGGGAAGTGGTTCTTCACAAAAGAATTGTATTCGAGCACTATGCACCGAAGTTCACTGCCACCATTGAATTTGAAGAAAGGGGTCAGCAAACACACCTGCACTGGCGTATGCTGTTTGAAACAGCAGAAGAATTTATACGGGTCGTGAAAACTTTCAAAGCCGATGAAGGAATCAAACAGAATGTAGTAAAGCTCAGCGCCTACCTCGATCGCATGCAGGGAACAGCCGCCAACGCGTAGACATTGGTTGCTATGGCTCCCGGTTTATTTTGGGCTGGTGTCTTTCTGCGTTATGGCATACATAAAACGTTCCGCCGCATACATGGCAAGCTGGCCAGAAGGTCCGTTGAGCGTGTACTCGCAGCCGTGCGTGGCCCAGGGCAATGCCAGCAGCAGGTTCGGAACACCGTTCTCATCCAGCCGCTGGGCCATTCGCTGGCTCTCGGTGAAATGCACGTGCTGGTCGATCACGCCGTGTACCAGCAAGGCCGGCACGCTCCCACGTTTCACATGCTCGATGGGCGATGCGTCGATATATTGTTGTCGCACCTGCGCAGGGGTGCCGCCGAGGTAGCTTTCGAGCACTTCATGGTGCTTCATTACGAGCTGGTTGTGTGGTTCGTTATATCCAAAGATCATATCTGCAGGACCATAAAACGACACTACACCTTTTACGCCGGGTTCTTCAAGACCGTATGCCGTCTCGAGCGCGATCTGTCCGCCTGCGGAGCGGCCCATCAATACAAAATTATTTGAGTCGATGTTGAGCATACCGGCATTGGACTTCAGCCAGGTGATGGCTGCATGTACGTCTTCCTGCGGCGCGGGGCTTTTGAATTGCGGTGCGAGGCGATAGTTGATGGTGGCCACCTGGTAACCATCTTTGGCAAAATAGGAATCCACATCGGGGAGTTCGCTGTTGTCTCCGCTTTTCCAGGAACCGCCATGGATCACGAGGAGACAAGGCCTCACACCCGTTATTTGCGAAGGATAGAAATTCAATGTGAGGTGAACACCGCTGTGTACGGTGTACTCAAATGTTTTAAAAGGAACCTTGCTGGCGCCGATACCCGACACCATCTGCAGCATCGAAAAAGGATGTACCCTGTGCGGCGTACCCAGATCGGCTGTGCTGATATTAAAACTGGTTTTGAGGCGTTGATCCAGGCCCGAAGCGATCTCGTAGGCGCGTACAATAGGGGAAGCGAATATCATCAGCGTGATGATCGCCACAATGGCACTGGGAGTTCTATACCGATGGTTACTGAATATCCAAACAAGCAATGCCAACGTCATAGTTACCCAGATCCATGGAAATTCGGAGACGGCGATCGCGCAGTACCAGAGTTGTTTCGCGGGGATGGGCAGCACGGCGAGCAGGGAAAACATGAACAGCAGCACGGCAAAGAACAGGCGGATCATTTATTGAGATTGGGTGAATAGGAAATATACGTCGATTAGCGCCATCCCGCCTCAACACATCCGGCGGGATGTGTTATTTATTTTTTATCAATCCGAGGAATGCCGTCCACAGTTCCGTGATCTTTTTGCGGGTGGTGTCATCGGTCAGTTCGCCGAAGTCGTTGATTTTGTCGTTCACGGAGCCCAGGTAGAACTCGGGCTGCTGGAGCGGGTACATATCGAGGTACATCACCACCTGGCGCAGATGGTTTTGTGCGCCAAAAGCGCCCAGTGCATAGGGCGTACAGCCAATGATGGCCACCGGCTTCCCCTTCCATTTGTTTTTTCCTTCGGGACGGGAACCCCAGTCCAGCGCATTCTTGAGTACCGGCGAATAGGAGCGGTTGTATTCTGGTGTGGCGAGCAAAATGGCATCCGCCTGCTGGATGGTGTTATGGAGTTCTTTTACGGGTTGAGGGAAGTTGCCTTCGAGGTCTTCGTTGATCAGGGGGAGCTGGCTGATATCGGCTATCTGCATGGAAACGTCTGCCGGAGCCAGTTGCTGGAACACTTTTGTCAGCCGGGTGGTATACGATTTCTTTCTCAGGCTGCCGGAGAAAGCGACAATATTGATGGACATGTAATTCAGTTTTTCATTCTGATTTGGAGTGATAAAAGGCAGGCAATTAAGGTGCCGGAATTGGAAGGAGGTTACTCGCGTACCGAAAACATTACCGCTATATTTGACCTGCCGGTCAGGCGAATCTGCCGACATCATAAAAAACTAATCAAAACATAACATTATGGGCTTCCAGGAAATACTGCTGATCGGCGTGCCGGTCCTTACCATACTCATTGCGAAACTGCTGGCAGACTGGCTGTTTGAGATCAAGAAGAGGAATCGTTACATGGAAGCACAGATCAGGTTGCTAATGCACATCGCTTCCAAACAGGGAGTGGATGCGGACAGGCTTTCGGATATTGTGGCGGAGGCAAGAATGCCGTTGGTGAGAATGGGGAAATGAGTTTATCAAAAGTAATGACAAATACTATGCTGCTCTGATTAAAAGCACCCAATTCCAATTTCAGCTCGTAAAATGTCTGTTTTTGTATCCTCAAATTACAGACAACGCGCAATCAGAGGCAAGAGCCCATATCAAATATTTTTGAGTACCAGAACAGCCAGATCAGTGCCTATGGACGATTTCATTTAGTATGGAAAGCGCATTTTGCTTATACATCTTTACATGCTGACTAGGTATCTTCTCATTCATCGATACAATCCGCTCTGCCCAAAATATCACTTCTGTAGTATCATGAACCGCAACATAATAGCTCAGCAATTTGTACGTAGTTTCAAATTTTCCTGGGATTAAATAAACTGCCTTTTCAAGGCAGGATTTTGAAACTTCATATTGTCTCTTCATTAGAAAAATGTCGCCTAACAACTCGCTTGCCCTATAATCTCCCGAAAGAGTGACCACCTTTTGAAGTTTCATAACCGCGCTGTCTACCTGCATCGATTCGATTAACACTGTTGCATAAGAAATCAAGAAGTCACTATTGTTGTACAATTTCTTTTCAGCACGTCGAAATTCTTCAAGACTCTTCATGGTATGTCCTTCGTAATTTTCATTTTCCGCCCTTCCCCAAACAATGTAAGCACTCATATTGGCGTATATTAACTTAACAGCATAAATGAGCAAAACAGCTGCAACAACATAAGACACTTTCCTTGCAAACCTATAATCTTCCAAAACAGCGTACATCATCCAAAAAAACAAACATATAAACAGAAGCAACGTAGGAAAATAGTAAAACGGGTAGGAAAAAAAACTGCCTGTTAGTATTGAAATGAATGCGCATATTTTCTGTCTTGCCCCTTCTTTGTCGTTTAGCTTACCTGAAATTCGTAAGCACAAAACGGAAACAATGAAAATTATTAAAAAGGCTGCTCCCGCCAGCGGCAATCCTACCTCTATCGCGAGTTGCAACCATTCATTAAATGCATAATAATTGTTTCCGGCCTGTAATGAGTGTTTGTTTTCAAGTCCGTTCCTCACAAACCAATCATATTGTTCGCGATTATAAACACGTCGAAACTTATCCATCCCGACACCTGTAACGGGAGCCCTCGCAAGGGCTCTCCAACAGTTTTCCCATATAAAAACCCTTCCTTGTGTAGAAGAATACTTGTCCGTGAATGTTATCGCGCTAACGATAAAAAAAATAAATAATATTAACGTAAATCGGGATGTCTTTAGCGAAGCAGCCGTTCGGTCAGTTAGAGTATACACACAAAATGCAACGCCAAATGATAGCAATCCTACGCGGCTTTCCAAGTAGCAGTTAAGTGTTATTACAATGCCGGAAATAACGTATACGTATACTTTTTGCTGACCTTTTTCAGGAAATATTAGAAAACCCAGAGCGGCAATAACAATTCCTGCAACGGAGGAATTGTAGTTCATGAATGGCGATATCGGGGGAAAAAAATATCGGCACAATAAGGCTAACCCCAAAACCAATACGGCCAAAACTACATGTGCCTGCTTCGGCCTATACCGCCTAAATGAACGTAAGAAGCTATTCATGAGAATGTTCACTCAACGATAACTTTTTCAAATAAGTCGAGCGCGGATAAAAAATTTAAAAAATCCTTAAAAAAAAACATCCCGGCTGAACCCATGTCTAATTGGTATTTAATTATCGAAGGCGGTTGAAAAGTTCTGCTCCAGTGGTGCACCAAGCCGTATTTTCTGTCTTTTTTTTCCGAGTCGCGGTTGAATTGATCAAGGTAATTATCAACCTTGATCATCACATCTTTCCATTCGGATTCTGTGCCCGGGTCAAGAAATAAGCTGATCTCGCAGTCCATGATCAACCGAACTACTTCCAGTTGATAGCTTAGATTTTTCAGTTTAAAGGGAAGATGAGAATTGGGATACAGATACTTATGGACAAATGCCACATCGATATTTTCAAACCAAATCTCAATGTCGCTGCAATCGATGTCCCCGTCTGAAATGTCATAAATTCTGCCGCTTTTGGACTTCCAGGCAACCCGTACCATTTGACTGTCTTCAATGACAATCAATCCCTGTATTACGCTGGAAATTTCCCCTTTAACTATGCCCAGCCCCCAGGCTGGGCCAGGACATGAAACGCAAACCTTATTGGAAGATCGAATGCCCGTTTTCAACAAAAAATCTGCCCTCAGTTGTTTCTCAGCGCATTCCAAAAAGGCTATAGGTGTTTTCATCCCATAGTTTCGCTCATAGGCAGAGACTAAGCTATCCAGCTTCGCAGGAAGAAGATCTATTATGAAAGGATTTAACATATGTTTTTATAAACACAATAACAAACATAGTAATTCATACGCCTCAGCATCGGTCATTGCTGCAGAGCCCAATTCAATAAAATCGGCAGCGAGTGTAGCCGCTCTGATCGCGTGCTGCGTATTTTCCGCAATCTCAAGGTAACGTTTAATGTTGGCGTTGCCATTGTCGCAGACAAACTGCGGAATTACACTTTGAGCCGCCATTCTTACACTTAAAGAAGGCACTTGTTGCCTTTTCTGAGCAATCCTTGCCAAAAGGTTGTTTACTTCTTGAAGTACGCTTGATGGGACCGTGACAGGAGTGTAATTGGGAACGGTGCTCTTGTCAACTCTTTCGTATTGAATAACTCCAAGCGCTCCCAAATTGGCATGTAATAATTTACTGGGGTTCACATCTGTAAGATACACGTCCGCAAAATCGACTCCCGCTCGCCAATTAGCGAACACTGCAGAGCCAAAAGCCGTCGGTGGACACACTCCGTTTCCTGCCTTACTAATATAATTATTCACTTCTATTTGCCCTTGCGCAGCCTGCCCAACGGGCTTTATCTCAAACATTTCCCCCGTCGCAGGATTGGCAAGATCTGCATAGCCCACAGAAGTTGTCAGGCCTGTCTCGGGATCTGTTTTAGCTCCTGCACCCGGAATTATAAATTCCATCATGCTCCCTGGATGAATCGTTAAATAATATACCTGTATTATTTTGTGTGCCTGATTTCCTGGCCACAGCACGTTACCATTTCTAAATGATCCGTGGCATGGAACAGGGTTTTGTGAATAAAAGTTATTTATGTCAGCTGTTTCCTGCACTTCATAATTGTCCAATGTCGTGAAATTATTCACTGCACATTGCGCTGCCGCGGAATTTGCGCCGCTGGGATCTGGCGTTTCTCCAGGACTGCATTGTCCATATAAATAACATAAAGGATCGAAATTGTTGTTGTCGGGACTAAAAGGATCATATGGAGCAACCGGGGAACCAGGATCAGGATCTTGCGGATTGCCTGGGTTGGGATTTTGTGGATCACCTGGATTGCCTGGGTTGGGATCTTGCGGCGGATCCGGTGTCATTGGCACGTCAACAGGGCAGGGGAAACTGATCGGAAGAAGTTCATCCGGAGAGCAATTGCTATTGTCTGGCTGAGACGTCCACGGTTCATCTCCATGTTCCATGACATCGTCAAAACAAGCCAATCCATCGCACATACCGGTACCATCATCCATTGTTGTATTAACCAAATCACCGCCACTCACAGCAACCCCAGAAGTACCCGAGGATTGAATTGAGAAAGCGCGGTTTATTTTTCCTTTTTTTAGATAAAATTCTCTCACAACACTGCCGTCCCATTTAAAAATCTGCACCCATCCACTAAATTTTTTGTCTATGCTGGAAATGCTGTTTTTAGACACGTCATAATGCTCTGCCTTTAAATAGTCGATATCGGGAGTTATATGTACCAACCTCGGGAAAATATCACCGGAGATTGCTTTAATAAAAACGACATTGGTTATCGTATAGTGAGCCAATATTCTTTTTTCATAGTTATTTTTAACTACATTTTTTACGTAAAAATCCTTTTCGTTGGCGAGGTAAGGCATTTCGACTATGGAATACTTTCTTTTACTTTTCGCTGAAGCCATTCGCCACACAGGATACTTTTGTACGGCCCGCGACCTGGTTGCGGCTGTACCCAGGCTTTGTTTACCATTGCTAGGGCCATTCTGTTGGCTCTTGTATTCGTCTGTTTTTTTGAATTTGCCATAAAACCACTCCTTTGCATCCCGAACCGAAAAGTCATTTGATGTAGAATTGATAGATATTTTCCGACAGGAGTTAATGACAATAGCGATTGCCGAGAGAGCAATGAACAACAACGCGTAGTAAATCAATGTCCGTTTTTTCATAACTGTTTTGGTAGGTGATTAATTTATAGTATCCCCAAACTTATAATACACATAGTAATTCTGCCATTTCCATAATAAGTATTTGTTTTTACCTACACTTGAATTTCTCGCAAAAAGACGCACATGTTTTTATACTGTATTATACACAGCTTTTAACTGATGATTAAACGGTAAAACACATAAATAAGAACGCTTTTATATTAGCTCTAATCAATTACGAATTGTTTTTAATTACAATATAATTTTGTGCTAAATTTTGTGATTTGGCAATACAAGCCGCCGAATATATTTGCGAGCCAAACTTGCTCCCGTGAACAACCAATACCGAATTGCTTATTATAAGCGAATCGGCATGCAACTTCGACTACTTCGCCAGACGAAAGGACATTCGTTAAAGTCCGTTGCAGCCGCTTTGAATATGACTGTAGCAAATATGAGTAATATAGAAAATGGACACAACAATGTCACCATTTTTCAATTGAGGCAGCTTTCAGATTTTTATGATGTTCAGATCAGTCAACTTTTAGTCCTGGAATTTTGATGAAACGGATGAGTTGTAACGCCGGTATAAAGAAGCCCTTTTCACGTGCTATCTATAAGGTTAAATCATTGTTCCAATCTTCTTGCAAAAAGCATCCTCACGCTCTTTTCTATACCTGAAGCATCCCCTTCAAATGTTCGTATTAATTCCTTTCGCTTATTGAAAAGGTAAGCCTTGGGAATAGCCCTGATATTATACAGCCTGTCCAGCAACTGCCACGTAGAATCAAAGGCGATAAGTTGCTGCCAGGGCATGTGTTCCTGTTTTACCGCGGTTTGCCACGCCGTTTTGTCTTCATCAATGGATATGCTGGTAATGGACAACCCTGCCTTGCCATATTTTTTATAGACTTCCTTCAACTCTTTTATCTCCTTCCTGCAGGGGCCGCACCAACTTGCCCAGAAAACGATAAGGTTATAGGATGCGCTATCATTGCCGATCTTTTGAGAGTCGCCCTTGTCATCTTGCAGCTTGATGGAAGGATATGTTTTATCAAAACTGCCGGATACTCTAAAATAATCAATAAAGCTCCTATACATGGGCGTCCTCTTCACATCATTGTCAAAATAGATCAGCTGCTGCCTTAACTCCGGATCTGAAAAATGTTCCTTATAATAAAATAGTTCCGTCAGCAACTGCAGCGAATACGGGTACGCCTGTATTTTTGAGACATTCTTTTGAATAACCGGTTGCCTGCCAGAGTTGGCATCCGGGTAATTCAAATCGATATTCCTGAAATAAGGTTCGTTCTGCCTGCTGCCGGTAAAATCAGATGGAATCGTATCTCCCGCATAAGGCCTCATCACGGTGGTCCCCCGGTCTAAATAGAATAAACAGTGAATATTTGTTTCTTTATATGGGTTCTTGAAACCCAGCGGATGACGGTAGGTATAGGTCCGAAAAGTATCGATATATTTTATCCATACCAGGTGAGGAACAAAATTAGAGGCGGCCTTCAGGTTAAATAAGACTGTTCCAGTTTGGACCAATTCCGAGTCCAAGAGTTTTCTTGAATAGGTATCATATAGATACAGGTATTTGTTATGAAGTTTTTCGCTGTAACTTTTGGGTAGCAGTATTTTTATAATGATGTTGTCCGGGCTAGCCGGAGTACACGAACACGCCGCGAAAACCATGAGCAGGTGAAAATAAAATTTGATACGAATTGACATAAGGGTTCGCTTTACACTGCTGGCGACAGTACTTGATTCAAACGGTTGCCTTCGTGCTCCGTAAATCCTTTTTATCAAGTTGTCATAAATGGGATGATTTTTTCAGGATTTTCCATAACTCATTCTTTTGCGTGCATTCCAATTGCCGCGGCAATTTTATATTCATGACGAAATCATTCCCAGACTCGGCGTAGGCTCCAGCCTACGCCGCACTTCAACATTAGCTCTGCTAATGTATAGTGGTTGCCCTAATGCTTTGCTAAAGCAACCCCCTGTTTCAAACCGACACCTTTCATTGTCCGGATATCCGAACAAGTTATTGTAGAAAGTTCGTTGGAGATGCATTGGATGACACTATCATTCAACCATATCGTTTCCCGGTGGGATGGTTCGCAGCAACACACGATCCTCGAACCAGGGAATGAAAAAAGATGCAGCCGAAAAAAAAGCTACGTTGAGTAATGCCCCGGCAGCAAACACACTTGAGCCGCCTGCTATGGCGCCCAGGCCCAATATCACTATGCAGTTTGAGCCAAAAGCCATGATCCCATTCAGCCAGATACGGCGCGGGTCAGCTACAAAAAGATATTTTAATGGAATATAAAGTATATAGGTCAGAAGAACTAGTATCAAGGCATAGTTAAGGCATGTTGCGAAACTGTCCTTCGATCGCACAAAAATTGCTAAAGTCTCCAGTCCGGTAAAGACCGAAAATGATATTGCGGTTGCAATAAAAAGATTGATAATCCGATCGCCATTCAGCATCCCATATCCATTTTAATGCTCCCCTTCCTGCAATTTAAAAACCTTTTCATAAAAACTACTGTTTGATTTCCGTTTCGCAAGCATACTTAATATCAGAATAAGACACATTACAAACAGTCCAAACTCGCGGCGTGCTGCCGGTGCAGCAGGGTTTCGAATGCGCAAAAAAACATCTATCAACAGTAAAGCCACGGGAATAATGAGCAAGTATTTGTATGCACGCCTGGCACCGAAATTCATCTCCAAAGAGATGTTATCATTTTCAACCGTCATGCTACTATTATAATTCTTTACGTACCCGCAAAACCGCGACAGAACAGAGTCGGGATTGATATTCCCCCCGGAATCAACCAGTCTATCGTCTACAATATTGAAAAGATGTCTTTTGCCTTTTCGGTCCCTGATCACAATACTGTAAAAATTGGCCAGGATACTTTGGTTATTCTCTATTACAAGGTAATTCTTAATATACTTCCAGGGAATTAAGTCATCTTTTGTTCCCGTAACAAACCGAACATGTTCATCATTCATTATTACGAACCCACTATGCACGAATTCTTTTCTGAATAGAAAGAGAGAGCCTAAAGGCATCAGAAAAAAAATATAGCGCTAAGCGTAAATACTGCGTTGGTTCTTCCAAACAACGCAGGCAAAAAATAGCACATGCTGGCACCTACAAGCAGAAGCAGTAAAAACATGCCAAGCGGCTTCTTGTAGTCAAAGAACGAGGTTATGATCTTTAATTCATGCATTGCAGCGTTTATGAAGAGTTAAGTAGTTCCTCACTTTTATGGCCAGACTTAAAGCGGGCCAACTCAAAAACAAAAACGCGCCCGGAACTCTCCCCGGACGCGTTATACAAGTGACCCCGCAGGGACTCGAACCCTGGACCCGCTGATTAAGAGTCAGCTGCTCTACCAACTGAGCTACAGAGTCAAAAACCGGCGGCAAAAATAAAGCAATACCCCTTGCGCAGCAAGTCTAATTTCCTTACCTTTTGACAAACCCATAAAAGGTTCCAAAAGGTACCATCCATCCATGCCCACCATTCACCCACTAGGAGATTCTGCGCTCGCCATCCACTACGGCGAACAGATCGATGCAGATACCAACCATGCCGTGCTCCTCCTGTTTGAAGCACTCCGCAAAGAAAACCTCCCGGGTGTAAAAGACCTCATACCCGCCTATTCCTCGCTCACCGTGATCTACGACCCCATCCTCACCCGCCAGCATTCCGGGAGCGCTTCCGCATTTGAATTTCTGAGCCACCGGGTCGGCATACTATTGGCGGCCCCGACCGGTATGCCTGCCTCCAACAACCGTTTGATCGAAGTGCCTGTATCCTACGAGCCCGATGTGGCTCCGGACCTCGAATACCTGTCCCAGCAGCTGCAACTCCCCACGGAAGAGATCATCCGCCTCCACCTGTCGCGCACCTACCGCGTGTTCATGACCGGCTTTCTCCCGGGTTTTGCCTATATGGGCACCGTAGATCCCGCGATCGCCTGCGCCCGCAAAATGCAGCCGCGCATCCTCGTTCCTGCAGGCAGCGTGGGCATCGCCGGACTGCAAACAGGTATCTATCCTTTCGATTCGCCGGGCGGATGGAACATCATCGGCCGCACATCGGTACGTCTCTTCGACCCCGACAAGCCCGACCCCGTTCTCTTCCACCCGGGCGATAACGTTCGGTTTGTCAGGATCTGAGCCGGGAAACCATTTCTTCTAACCTAATTCTCTTTAAAAAACGCCATTGTCGCTCCGCATCATTAAAGCCGGTGTTTACGACACCCTGCAGGACCTGGGCCGCTTCGGCTACCAGCACCTCGGGATCAACCCCAATGGCGCCATAGATACCGTGGCCGCGCAGGTGGCCAATTTCCTCGTGGGTAATGATGCTAACTCCGCGGTGCTGGAAATGCATTTTCCCGCCCCGGTGATCCTGTTCACCCAAACCACTCTCATCGCCCTTTCGGGCGCCGATTTCCAGGCGCATATCAACGATGTTCCCGTACCACTCAATACGCCGCTGATCATACACGCTAACTGTGTACTTCGCTTCATCCACAAAAACCAGGGCGCCCGCTGCTATCTTTCCGTGCACGGCGGATGGAAACTCAATCCCTGGCTCAACAGTTACAGTACGAATACCAAGGCAGCCTGCGGCGGCTTCCAGGGACGCACGCTCAAAAAAGACGATGAACTGGACTTCTCACCTTTTCCCGGAACCCGGCCGGGCAACGATGCGACCATACTCCACTGGTCAGCAGAACCTGCCCCTTTGTATCCCGCAGTGCAGTCACTGCGCGTGTTGCCGGGAAAAGAGTTTGAATGGCTGAACATGCAGGCCAAAGAAATATTCAGTTCCGCTTCCTTCGTTATCCGTCCGCAAAGCGACCGGATGGGATACCGCCTGAATGGCAAACAGTTGCTCACTTCTTCTTCCCGCGAACTCCTGTCTTCCGGCACCACGATGGGCGCGATACAATTGCTTCCTGATG
>Ga0206972_1002_pt2 | contig 96476 bp, 78 predicted proteins | sample Alteio_BWOrgHeat_86_FD_152925 | JGI IMG/M metagenome (GOLD analysis project Ga0206972, IMG submission 152925) | Enriched cells from forest soil in Barre Woods Harvard Forest LTER site, Petersham, Massachusetts, United States -... | ecosystem: Environmental > Terrestrial > Soil > Temperate forest >...
TATCAAGCATCTATAGAAGACAGAATTTCTAAATTAAGAAATGTTCATGGATTTTATGATGGCCAAAATTAAACATTTTTTCATTTTTTCATGGGAATTGACAGCATTAATCAATCTTTCAGTGCATGTTATTTCTAACATACGTGCTTCTTCAACGCTTACTTTTCTATTTGCAGTGAAAAGGACTTCGATAGAGTTAACAGTATAAGGCATACTTCCGCCATGACCACAATATGAAAGATTAAGATCTTCTTCTATTTCTTTCCCAAATTTACGGGTAATTTCACGAACATATTGAAGATATAGGGGTGGTGGCTCCTCAAAGGCGAACATTTGATTAGTACTTTGTAATAACCATAAAAAAATGAAAAAATGTTTAATTTTGGCCATCATAAAATCCATGAACATTTCTTAATTTAGAAATTCTGTCTTCTATAGATGCTTGATAAGTCTGGCCGAGGAATTTGTGGTCGGCAAAGTACATGGTCATGTTTGACCTCGTGGAAGTGCATGGCATCATCTGTATATCATAATCGGGGTTATTACGGTATTCTTTGCCGTATCTTTTTGTGATGTGGTCTTTTTTGGAGTAGACATTGACGACGTTAGAGGCGTAGTTGATTGGGATGGGCATCGCGGAGCCAATGGTATATAGATAGAGCTGCTTGCGGAGAATAGTTTGTTGTTCGGGAGTGAGTCCTTCGATGGCTCGGCGAGCGATCACTCCTCCTTCGCTGTGGGGAATGTGCGTCCAGAGGAGATTGGGGTTGATCTTGTGGAGACTTTCTGCGATGGCTCCCATGAATTGACGTGTGCGCGCTACGGTTGGCGTTTCTTTTCCTTTTCTTTCTTTGAATGTTCGACTGACATCGAAGGGTAGCCAGCTGGAGGGGTTGTGCAGGCCGATGAAGAGTGTGCCTTCGGGAATTTTGGAGGTGATCGATCGACTCATTTCGGAAAATTCTTTGGCCGAGGTGGATATCCCATTTTGCGCGGTGATGAGGCCGACGAGCATTCCTTCTTTGGGCATGATTTCAGAGAGGTGGTCGATGATGTTGACTGTTCCGACTTGTTGTTCTTCGGGTGTGAATTGAAGCTTGTGCCAGTGACCACAGGAGACAAACCAATCGACGGCGACATCATTGATGAAGCCTTTGCAGGGGATCATGGCGTTGTAGCTGGGTAGGCGGAAGAATGTTTCGATGGGGACGTTGATGCGAATGTCTGTGGGGTAGTTGCGTTCGGAATTGAGTCCAAAAAGGTCGAGTCGATTGAGGGGGCTGTTGAGTACGTAGATGTAGAGATTGGGGCCATCGGCAAAACCTGAAGGGTCGGGTGTTAACCAACGGCCGAGAAGTGGGTCGTAAAAGCGTTGTCCAAAGAAAATGAGGGATTCATCGTGGCGTTTGGAACAAAATCGCCAGGGATTGAGGGAGGAGGGGGAGGTTTCTTTACCAAAGCCGTCGATGTCGTAGGTTTCGATGAGGTGGTGGTTGGAGAGGAGGGCGATGATGGTGCCGTTGAAATCGTGGAGTGGTATGTAGGGTGTGTTGTCGATTTCAATGGCGATGGCTGCGCCGATGTCGCCTTTGAGGCCTTGGCCGAGAACTTTAAGTTGTGTGATCGTGTTGTGGAGGATGGTGCCGATTTCTGTGTCGTGATCGTAGATGTAGTGGAGGGTTTCATCGGGTGTTTCTTTTGCGATGAGGCGTGAAAGGGGATCGTAAATGTAGTTGATGTGGTGATCGGGGTAGTGGATGGTGATGAGGCGTCCAAGGGCGTCGTAGTCGTAGGTGAGGGTTTCGGAAGTGGTGGTGCGCTGTGTGGGGTTACCGTCGGAATCGTAGTGGAAAGTGGTGGTGGGTGTTGAGAGAATTTGATTGAGATCGTTGACGTGACAGTTGGTGGGATTGCCTAGGGAATCAAAGTGATAGGTTTGGGTGCCTTCTTGGATGAGTTGGTTGAGCGCATCGTAGATGTAGTCTTTGGAAGTGAAGAGGGAATTGGTGGTTTGGATGACAAGACCTGAGGGGCCGTAGTGTGTGGTATGGTGGTGATAGGGTGAGGATTGGGCGATGGGTCTTTCGAGAAGGTCGCGTGTTGTGGTTTGGATGCCTTGGTTGAGAATGAGTTGTTCTTGTGCGATATGTCCGTTGATGTCGTGGATGTAAGTGTGTTCATAAGTGATATGAGGTGCATGGCGTCGGATTTTTGTTAGATGTTGTCCATCGTAGTCGTAGTGGATGGAGGAATGATCGGGAAGTTGTATCTGGGTGCAATGACCCTGTTGGTCGTAATCCCAATGCATTCTGTGGTTGTAGGGTGTTAGTTCATCGATGAGTTCGTTGAAGGGATTGTAGGTGCGTTGGAGTGTGGTGTGCTGGATGAGATCGTCGATCTGAATGGGATGGGGGCCTAGTGCGTAGATGTAGCGGTAGTGGATGGTTTCGTCGGAGCTGGAGAGTTCGAGGAGGCGATCAAGTCCGTCGTAGGTGTAGAAGAGAGTGATGTGACGAGGAAGGGTGCGTGATGCAAGTCGTCCTCGTTGATCGTAGGTGTAGAGTGTGATTTTTTGGTTGGCTTCTGTTTCGCTGAGTACGCGTCCCATCGAGTCGTAGTGGCAGGTGTAGGTGATTTGTTTGAGCGGTTGATCGTCGATGAAGACGATGGTGATGTGATGGACTGGATTGCCGGCGCGATCGTAGAGGATTTGTTCGCGTGCGAGGGTGTTATGTGAGGCGTTTGTTTTTTCGATGAGGATGACGCGGTCGGCTGCGTCATGTGTCTCGATGGTGTGATGACCTAGTGGATCGATGGTGATTTTTTGGAGGACGTGTTGGTTGAGATCATTGAGATGGGTTTCATCGTAGAGGATTTGTGTGAGATTGCCGTGAGGATCTATGTGAGAGGTGAGTCGATTGGTGCTATCATGAGTGAAGTGATCAGTAGCTGTTCCTTGAGCTGTGTAGCGGAGTGCTTTTTCTTTGCGGTTGTGCGTGTCATAGGAGAAAATCATGTGGTTTTCGAGGTGGGGTTCATCCCAGACTTCCACGATGCGTCCTCCGCTATCGTGTAATTCCACGTGAGTTGTATTCATTTGTGAGGTTCGTTCTAGAAAACCAAGAGCATCATAAGTGTAGGTGGTGAGGCGCCCTCCAGTATTTTCTTCGATCTTGCGTCCTGCATGATCGTAGGTGTAAGTGGTAGTCAGTCCGCTGGAGTCGGTGGTGGAGAGCAGTTGGAAGGCGTTGTAGGTCCAGGTTTCTGTGCTGAGGATTTGATCTTGATAGGAAATGGTTTTTTTCGTCATCCGTTGGAACAGATCATAGGTGTAGTCGATCTGTGTGCCATCAGAATAGATGGTTTGTGCGAGGGTGCCACAGAGGTGATAGCGGTGATGAGTTTCTGTGCCGTCAGGATGGATGATGCGTATTGGTTTGCGAAGGGCATTGTAGTAAGTGCGAGTGGTATTGCCTTGGGGATCTGTTGAGGAGGTGAGGTTGCCTTGGATGTCGTAGGTGAAATGCAGTGTTGGGTTGTAGGGTGTTCCTGATTCATCCGTGACTGCAGGCAAGATGGTTTCACTGCAATGCCCAAATGGGTCGTAATGTTGCGTGATTGTGTTGCCTTTTGTGTCTGTTTGAGAAAGAAGGCGTCCTTTGAAATCGTAGAGGTTGGATATCGTTGTGATCGTGCCCTTGTCATCGATCTCTTGGCAGGTGATGGGATGATGAAAAGAATTGTAGGTGTAAGTTTTTTTAGGCGAGCCCACTTCGTGAGAAGTGAGAAGATCGCCTTGCTGATTATAAGTATAGGTGCTGACTTGACCTAAGGGATTGGTTTTGCGAATGACATGCCCTTGTGGGTCGTAGTCTGTATAGATGGTGTAACGGTATGTGCCTGTCGCATCGTCGATCTCTTCTTTGATCACTTTGTGTTGAGGCGAATAGGTGTAGCGCGTGTGTCGAATTTGCTGTTCTGTGTGTGTCGATAGATCGAGATACATTTCAGTTAGGGATCTAGCTAAGCCTGTGGAGGGATCGAGGTCATAGCGTTTAATATGGCGGGTGGTGACGTCGGTGAGATTATCGAGGGAAGTGGAAGATCCATCGTCGATGATTTCTGCGGTTAGGAGATGATCTGCATTGTAAATGTAGAATTCTCGGATGAGGATTTTGTTTCGATCACAGGTGAATTTTGCTTCAAGAAGATCGGTTTTCTCTTTGTAATGGTAGCGGTAGGTGAGGCCGTTATCTTCTTCTTCAAGAAGCGGAAGATTAAAATGGGGTTGGTAAGTGTAGCGTTTGCTGTAGCTTTCTCCGTTGACGAGTTGTCCTTGTGCATTGAGAGAAAAGAGCGCAGTGGCATTTCCAGTGAGATTGCCCCATAGCGTTTCTTGAGTGACATTCCCTAAGCTGTCGTACTGAAAGGTTTTGCTAACATGGGGAGTGGCTTGTTGATCGAGCATGGCTTTGGCGAGGAGTCGCTGCTTATCCCATACAAATTTGAGTGTGGAATGAAGAAGGTCTTTTTCATTGAAGTATTCGATGGAGAAGATGCGTCCTTTATCGTGATGATAGCGCATGAGAAAATTGTCGACATCACGCACATCTGTTTGTCCTTTGATGTAAGAAAACTGTGCGATAGGACGAAGTTGTCCTTGAGGACCGATAGGCGCTTCGAGGGTGCGCACTCTGTCGGCAGAAAAAGGCCTTTTTTTAGGATCCTCTATCCACTTTTGCGCTTCTTTATCATTAGAGGGAGTATAATATTGTGCTTGGAACTGCAAGGCCCCACCGAGCGAGAAGCGATTGAGTCTGGCTCCTATGTGCTTGCGCGCTGGTATATACTGAATATCTTCTAAGGGACGACAGGTACTTGTGATGGTGGACAGGTAATCGCGCCCTTCAAATAAGATCGCCTGGTAATCGAGTGTTTTATTATCTGAAGTTTGGATCTTGTAGTGGAAGGGACTTTTTGTGCTTTCTAAATGGAAATGAAGGGATGTGAAGGTTTTAGTTCCATCTGGATTCTTGAGAGCAATATCGGTTAGGCGATTTTTTTTATCATAGATGTAGTCAATTTGATGTCGACTGGGCAGTCTTTCAGAGATAAGGCGGTAGTAGGTTTTATCGATGTGTTGATCGAGATGGCGAGGCGTTTCTCCATGATACGTGCGGTATCCTCCATCAGGTAAAAAAAGAACCGCTTCTCCAGATTTAAAATTAAAGCGAAGGAGATAATTCTCAATATTAGTTCTAGCGCTTAAGGATCTGGGGCTTTGATTATGTTTTGTGTCAGGTCGGTAGTAAAAGAGATATTTTCCCTCGCGATGGCTATAGGTATAATGGATGATATTGCCACTGCGCTCTGCCAGGTAGATCTGATAATTTTCTTTTTTGCGCCCGATTTCTAACAGAAGATTGGTGTGGGGGAATACGTTCCATCCTCCTTGCACCATCCAGCCTCCGCGCATGTGTTTTGACATAAGATCGATATTTTCGGCCGAGCGTTCAAGTGCTCCTGCGCTGGTGTAAGTGCGCATGATAGGAAGAGAGTGTGCACCTTCGATGAGAGTATCTTGAAAGCTGAGATTGAGATGCCCTGAAATCACATGGACATGATGAAAAAGGGAAGGATCTTCTGTATCTGAAAATAAATGATCCCAGTCAGCTCTTGCGAAACTGGGTAAAAGGAGAAGAAGGAGAACAGACCTTTTTCGAAAATAAGGTTCTGTCGCTTTTCGGGTTCTTTTGAGCCGAGTTTTTGATTCTTTTTGCGGGGATTGTATCTTGTTTCGTATACTATCCCCGCAAAAAAAATCGAAAATCTGCCAAAATAGACATCTTGCGTAACCTGCTTTGCTCAGAAAAATCAAAGATTTTCTAGGCAAATTTTTAGAATCTACGGTAGTAGATTCGGGTAGCGGAGGCGAAGCGACTTTGGTAAGTCGCTGAGATGACGATAAAAAAATTGGACAGAAAATATTTGGTTTTTCTGAGCAAAGCAGGTTACGCAAGATGTGTAATAATCTCGAAAACCGACGAACCCTTAATTTCGAAAGAGGTCTAATGATTCTCAGCATCGCTCACCAAAAAAAGAGAGGCGATGTTAAGAAAAAAGATTAATTACATCAAGAATGTTCTTGAGCTAGGTATTTCTCAAACTCAACAAGTCCGGATGCGAGAAACTTTTGATAGCATCTGTGGACCCCTTCACCTGAAAATTCTAAAATGTTATGACCTTGCACAGGAATTAGACGATTTTCTTTAGGGTTTTGTTTTTGGGAATTGTAGGGGTGCAGTCTATACTGACGAAGCTGGCCGGTTGATTTCGATTTGACGTAAAGATTGCCTTCTTCATCCGGTTGTATTTTTTCACTTCGAATGCGCGCCATATCTTTTTGTGCCGATCCGATTACCATGTGATGCCGAGTTTTTCCGGGCAGACTTTTGAGTGTTTTACGCAGTTTGTGATTGGAATCTTGTTCAAAGTACTTGGGATAATGTGGTCCGTCTGGAGTTTTTAAGTAGTATTCTGCAGGTTTTGGTGCGGATTTTATTGGAGAAGAAAAAGAAGATGTTGGGTCTTCTTTAGGAAGAGGAGGAGGTGCGCTTGAGGAATCGGCTGCGGTGAGACGAGAAGATTGCTGTCTGTCTTTTTCTAGAAACACCGGTAGGCAAGAGGAAAGATATAAGCTATCCTCAGCAGATAAAGTTTCGCTCTCAGTTGTGCTGGGAGGAGGCGAACTTTCTTTGTCTAAGCCAGTGGCTGGTTGGGAACTGTGAACAGAAGATTGTTCTTGAACAAAAAATAATCGAGAAGAAATCGCTGGGAGGCTCATAAGTGTTCCATGTGGGGTATCAAAATAATTAGAGGTGTAAAAGCTTAGGGAACGGAAAGATTGTTGTAAATGATTGTTGTTTGCTGTTTTTGGAGGTGGGGAGATGCTATTGCAGAACTTTTTCTTTTGAGAAATTGAAAAGTTTCTATAACGTTCTTGTTAGTAACCCAACTTGCCTCCTATCTTGCCCGAAGGACTGAGCGAAACCCACGAGATACAAGATTCTCGACAAAGCCAAGGTAGTTCACCTTGGCGAGGAGAGAAGCGCAGTAGATCGTGTGTTGCAGCCAGTCCTTCGGGTAAGATAGGGGGCAAGTTGGGTTAGTACTTATCTTATGTAAATATCGGGGGGGCATGAAACGATATTGGCCTTTATTTGCGCTTGTTTTGATCGCCGCCTTAGAGGCTGTGGCTTTGACTCATGGTGTGTCGAAAAGCAATTTTGTTTGGATGCATTTTTTTATGGGGTTGTTTCTATGCAAATTTGCGCTGTTAAAATTGTTTAACCCTAGAGGTTTTGCTGACGGGTTTCAGATGTATGATTTAGTAGCAAAAAAATTCTCAGGCTATGCTTATCTCTATCCATTTATCGAACTTGGTTTAGGTCTGTCTTATCTTTCTTTTGTCTATCCTGTAGTTACTTATGTCATTACTATATTGGTCATGGGAACGGGAGCAATTGGAGTAATCCGAGCGTTAAGACAAGGATTAGATGTTCGCTGTGCATGTATGGGAACGGTTTTGGATGTACCTCTTTCTACAGTTACGCTGTCTGAAGATATCGGGATGGGGATTATGGCTTGTTGGATGTTGATAGCTTCTTAGAAAAAAGCCCGAGAAAATTCCCGGTCCATGTGTGTTGGAAGTGGGGAGATGCTATTGCAGAACCTTTATGTTGTAGTGGCATTCTTAATAAGGCGGTGGACTTGTCCAAGTAAATAAAATGGCAAAGACAGTAATTTATAGTGAAGAGGGGTTGCTTGATCGGCTATTTGTGTAATAACGATACTGGGCTTGTCTGAGTTAACTCGCACGGCAAGAGAGATTTTCTTTTCCTTAACAAATTCACGTAAAGACTTCAGGCTCCCTGTAGTGCCGGCTTTTACTTCAATGGGTATCACTTGATTCTCATGCTGAATAATATAGTCTACTTCGGCCGAAGAATTTAATTTTTCCCGTTGCCAATAGTAAAGAATTGGGTCAGCGTAGGCCGCGGTTGTTGTTCGGAGTATTTGACCTGCTAATTGTTCAGCCATTGCTCCGTTATTAATTAGAGCTATTTCAGATATTGATGCCAAATGGTGTAACGAAAGGCCTAATGAAATACAACACAATCCACAATCTAATAAAATAATCTTTAAAAATTTACTGTTAGCTTCTGCGCCAAGCGGTAATCCATTAGCAGAAGTGGATAAGGTGTAATGACACACTCTAGCTTTCGTAAGCAGTTCTAGGGCTTGTTTTAATGGTGCGGAACTCGTTTGTGGATTCACATGGCTATAGACAAATTTTTTCCCAAGTTGTCGAGGAATAGAATTCATTATGTCTTCTAGACGGTCAATAGAAAGTCTTCCCTTGTATTTTGAGAAATCTTCTCGATAGGTAGTTAAAAGATCATGTTGGATTTGGTTAAGAGTGTTAGGGTCTTTTTTTGTTGCCCAGGATAAAACAGCGGAAGGCATGCCTCCTACTATTAGGTATTCTTTAATTAACCTGATTAATTGTGTATGGATTGCGTCCGGGATTTTAGTGTGCCATTCATAAATTTGTATGTAGTTGCGTAGTTTGTGATTTTCAGTTGCATCTAAAAATTCTTCAAAGGATAGGGGTTCTAAATATAGATATCCTATCCTGCCTACTGGCATGCTGAATTCATGTTCAGCAAGAGCAAAATCGAGGAGAGAACCAGCCGCAATGACTGGTAGCTGAGGCATGTCTTCGGCAAACCAACGCAACTTAGCTAATAACTGCGGCACGCTTTGAATTTCATCTAGAAATAAAATTGATTCGGAAGGCTTGATAGATTTTCCAGTAAAAGCGGTGATATTAGCAAGGATTTCAGTAGGATTATTAGAGGTAAAGAGGGTTTGCATATCGGGCCGTTTTTCAAAATTTAACTCCACAAGTTGACGTTGTTGTGATTGAGCCAATTCTCGAATAATCCAGGTTTTTCCGACTTGACGCGCTCCTCGAATAACCAAAGGCTTTCTTTCATTTGAGTTTAGCCATTCTATCAAAAACGCGGACCGATCCCTGTTCATGTATAACTCCTGATTAATCTCTAATTTACCAGTTTTTGAATTTAAGTCTAGAATTTAACGGGCTGTTTTCTGTGGCAGGGTTAGAATTTAAGGGGCTGTTTTTGATGATAAGTCTAGAATTTAAATGGCTTCTTTCTAAGAAAATACCATAACTGATTGAAAATAAGGTGTTTAACATGGATTGAGGATGGAGATGCATTCAGAACCTTTCGCCTTGTATACATAAATTCTCACCTGAGAGAGTTTGATCTTTCTGAAAAAGTACCGATATTGTCAGTATAGCTAAGAATTTTGTTAAATTTTTTTTTCACCAAAACAACCGCGAAAAATCGGTTTTTGGGCTTCGTGAAAGCTCCAGCGAATCAATGCAGTCAGAAAATGAACTTGAGAGTTCATAGACAATCTCGTAGAAGAGTTGCTGGAGAATCTAAACGCAGAATCACAATTAGGAGATTTAACAATGTCATTAGGCTTAGTTCCTTTAACTTTACAAGCGACAGCGCAACCAGCGTCTGTGCTTGCCCCTTCGCAATCTACACTTAAACACGCAATGACTGGCATAAAGGCTATCCCTAGCGCCGTTTTTGGACGTATATTAAGCTTCCTTCCTGCTCAACAAATAACTCGCGTCCATCATGTATGCCAAGCTTGGCGTAACCTATCTCTCGTCAACGACGGCTGTCTAAATCTTTCTGGACTGCCCAATTTATCGGATAGCGCTCTTAAAACCATTCTTGATAAAGCAAGTGGTACTCGCATTACCTCTATCAATCTATCTAATTGCCAGAACATCACAGATGCAGGTCTTGCCCATCTAGTTACTCTCACATCTCTAAGTTCACTTAATTTAAGAGAGTGCTATAACATCACAGCTGCTGGCCTTGCCCATCTAGTAGCCCTCACACTCTTAAGCTCACTTTATCTAAGGCGGTTCAAAAACATCACAGATGCTGGCCTTATCCATCTAGGAGCTCTCACACTCTTAAGCTCACTTGATCTAAGCGGGTGCTATAACCTCACAGATGCTGGCCTTGCCCATCTATCAAAACTCACATCTCTACGTTCACTTGATCTAAGGGGATGCTATATGATCAGAGGTGCTGGTCTTGCCCATCTAGTAACTCTCACCTCTCTAAGCTCACTTGATCTAAGAGTATGTACAGACATTACAGATGCAGGCCTTGCCCATCTAGGAACTCTCACATCTTTAAGCTCACTTGATCTAAGCTGGTGCACAGACATCACAGATGCTGGCCTTGCGCATCTAGTAACTCTCACACTCTTAAGCTCACTTAATCTAAGCGGGTGCGAGAACATCACAGATGCTGGCCTTGCCCATCTAGCAACTCTCACATCTCTAACCTCACTTGATCTTAGCGGATGCACAAAAATCACAGATGCTGGCCTTGCCTATCTAGTAACTCTCACACTCTTAAGCTCACTTAATCTAAGCAAGTGCTCTAAGATCACAGGCTGGCCTCGCCCATCTAGTCACTCTCACACTCTTAAGCTCATTTGAACTGAAGCCTTAATTGGGATGGGAAGAAGAGGCCGCCTTCAGACCTTTTAAATACATCCGGCAATTGAATGAGCAGGGGGTGATGGTCGGGATTGAGCCATGAGAGAAGTTCGATCATGTGTTGCTCAGACATCGCTGTGCATCCTGCGGTCCCGCTGTAAGATGCTCTCCATATATGCATGAAGATGCAAGATCCTTTACCAGGTTGTATCGGAGCGGCATTGTGATTGATGACAAGACCTAAGTCGTATTGGAATCCCACTTCATGCATCCGTTCAGAGCTAGTCCAATCCGGAGTAGAAACTTGGTTGCGATGGATGATCTGATTATAGTATTTGGATTCAGGATCATCAACAGCTTCTAAACCTTCTTCAATCACAAGATGGGGGAGATGGTGGCAGTGTTGAGTGTGTGTAGAATTACAGAAAATACTCCCTAGTGTGAATATTCCAGCGGGGGCTTTGAGATCTCCTTCTCGTTTCTGAGGTCCTTGCATGGGGGGATGCAGTCCTTGTCCCCAGGCCAATCCTTGTTTTCCGACAGTTACAGGAATGGGACTGTTGACGAGTTGCCATTCATCATCACTTGTTTTGCGCTCATAACAATATAGCGTGCCATCGACGTTATTCCAATCGGATGTGATGACAACTAAAAGTTGTAATGAAAGAGAAAAAAGATCCATAGCGAACTCCAGAAATTGATTATGCAAAAGATATATACACAAATGAATTAAAAATTGGAAATTTGTCTGGTAAGCGGCGCAAATTTTTGTGTCTGGAGCGAGCGACCATTGCTGGATAGCAAGGCGCGAGTGAAGACCAAAAATTTGCTGCCAAGCTGACGTAGCCAAAAACCAATTTTTGAATTCATTTGTGTATATACTTGTTTCATTTGAATTTCACCCAAGAAAACCGAATTTAAATGATTTGAATTGGTTTGCTTTGGGGTGCCTTTAGATAGTGAAAGATGAAATAAATTAAAAAAAATATTTTGTTTGTGTTGAATAAATATTTTAATCATGAGTAATGTGTGATTAAGAAGCTTTCCATGGGAATGAAGGTGAATTTTAAAGAATTTTTATTAGAAGAGATCTTTAAAGAGCTTAGTGACGAAGCATCTGTGCGTAAGCAAGTGTTGCGTAACAAGCATCGCCTTTTGTGGAAGGATTCAACGACATTGAGATGTTCAGTGCGAAGAAGACTTTTTATGGAAGGGAAGTTGGTAGATCCAACATTTACCATGGAAAACAACTAGTTACCAACAAGGGGGCCACCAATGGCAAAGAAAAAGAAAGCAAAGAAAAGAACAGCGAAAAAAGCTGTGAAAAGAACAGCGAAAAAAGCAGTGAAAAAAACAGCAAAGAGAAAAACTGCTAAGAAAGCTGTGAAGAGAAAAACAGCAAAGAGAAAATCTGCGAAAAGAAAAAAGATGTCTAGCTGTGAAGGAATGGGAACAGGTTCAATGGGTTCTTGTAACTAATTGAATAGACAGTTTGTTGCTGTAACCTCGAGAGGGCTACTTCTCGGGGTTTTTTATTGTCGAAGAGATCCCCTTTAGAAAAAAGAGAATCCATTCTTCCCACGCTCGTTCTGATGTGATCGCGTAGAGGCGGTGAAAGTATTTTAATCGATGCCGTTTAAAGTAAGTGCTGAGAAACAAAGGTGGGAATCCATGTTGGATCAGCAAGATGGGAATGAGCATGCGTGCTACGCGTCCGTTGCCATCAATGTAAGGATGGATGATGAGAAGCTGCGCAATGATGATGGCGATGTGTACAAGAGGATCTTTTTCTTGAGAGTTTGTGTAGCTGATCAGATTGTTCATCAAAGAGGGGATGAGTTTTTCCGAGGGAGGAAAATAGTAGGCTTCTTCAGGTCCTTTGCCCTCTGGTCCAATCCAATTGGGTTCTTGTCTATAGGTGCCGAGTTTATTCGCAGGTAATTCTCCTTGTTTGATCTTAGCATGTAAACGACATAAGAGGGCTTTTGTGATCGGTCGATGCTTTGTCCTACAGAGTGCATTTTTTAATGCTTGTTGGTAATGAAGGATGGGTGCGTATTTCTTAAGACGTGGGGAGTGTAGAAAGCGTTGAGGAGATACGCGAATCGGGTAAAGTGAATCGATGGCTTCTCTAGCCAGGGCTAAAGAGGAAACGGGATGTTGGTAAAGCGCGAGTGCTTGGTGTGCACGCGTGAGTTCTCTCTGAAAAGATTTCCAAGATACATGTTGAGGCGGAAGAAAATGAGGTGTGAAAGTTTTCCAAGGAAATGGCTGCATGGTCACTCATGATTTTTCTCCTCTTTTAACAGAATGAGGATCAAAAGAGAGAGAAAAATCGCTGTAGTCAGGTTGAGTCAGTTTGCCAGCCGCTCAAGCGGCCCCATCCCACAGCCCCGAGCCCCTACTCCAAGCGAGTAGGGGCTATGGTGTAATTGCCTCAGGCCGTGAAAAAGCTCTTCACTTTATCGAAAAAACTGCGTTTGCGGGGAGAATTATGCTCTCCTTCTAGTTCTGAAAAAGCTTTGAGGAGATCTTTTTGTTTGTCTGTTAAAGAAACAGGTGTTTCGATGCTGATTTTGATAAGCATATCACCCCGTCCACGCCCATGCACATTGGGGGCTCCCTCTTCTTTCACGCGGAGCACTTTACCTGATTGTGTTCCCTCAGTGATCGTGATGCGACAGCTGCCACCAAGAGGGGTTGGTAATTCTTTTTTACAACCAAGAGCTGCTTCTGTAAATGTGATCGGAAGTTCAAGGATAATATCATCGCCGTCGCGTAAAAAAACGGAATGGGGCTCAACGCTGATGAAGACGTAAAGATCACCTGGTTCTCCACCACCTTCTCCCGCATCGCCGTATCCAGACATGCGCAAACGCATTCCTGTATCGACACCAGCTGGAACTTTAATGGTGACGCGCTGTTTCTGTTTTGTTCTTCCTTCTCCTTGGCAGGTTGCGCAAGGTTTTGTGATCATTTTTCCTTTGCCGTAGCACTGGGGACAAGCGCTTGTCATGCTAAAGAAGCCGCGCGTTTGGTGAATTTGTCCTGTTCCATGACAACGTGTGCAATTTTTGATGCTACTTGCGGATGCTGCACCTGAACCATCGCATGTTTCGCAGCTGACATAATTAGAGAGGGACGCTTCTTTCTCCACTCCTTTCATCGCTTCTTCAAAAGAGAGTGTGAGATTCATTTTTTTGCTAGCACCTTGGCGATAACCTGCATCTTCTCCATGCTCTTGACCAAAGAAACTGTCAAAGATGGAACCGCCGCCACCACCACCACCGCCTCCGAAGGCGTTCATGAATGTATGCAGCGCTTCTTCCATGGAAGAGAAACCACCATGTCCGCCAGCGCCTCCTCCCATACCGCCTTTGAGAGCTTCTGCGCCGTATTGATCGTAGATTTGTCGTTTTTTGTCGTCGCTTAGGATCTCATAAGCTTCAGAAATTTCTTTAAATTTCTTTTCAGCTTGCTGGTCGCCAGCATTTTTGTCAGGATGGTATTTGAGAGCGTTTTTGCGGTAGGCTTTTTTAATTTCATCTTGAGTAGCACCGCGGGGTACTCCAAGAACTGCGTAATAGTCACTCATGTTGTTTAGCCAAGTTGAATGGTTACTGAGGCAACTGCCTCTACTCATTAACGCGCCCATTTTAAGAAGGTTATTGAGACCTTCAAAAAATGGCCGTATGAATCGCGATGAGCTTTAATTTAACACGTCGAGGCTTTTTTTACCAAGAAAATGGCAAGCGGGATTGACAAGTGCTAAATTTAAAAGTTAAAAAATCTTGGCTTAGTTTTTTTATATTTAAGAGCAGCTTTTGACTTAGCGCGGCTTTTGACCGAAGGTTTGTCATAAAAACGATGAGCTTTGGCTGTTTTCATTACGCCTTCTTTATCAAGTTTTTTCTTGAGAGCTCGTAAGGCTTTATCGATCGGTTCTCCTGGTCGGACCTTCACACTTGGCATGTATTCCCTTCGCTTAAGTTTTAACAAAGTACAGTCATATAGACGAGTCTTTATCTTATGCAATCAGAGGATATTATTCAAGAAATAGACTTCTTAACTAGGTGAATGAAGATAAATGAGTTCGGCTTGATGGAGGGGTTCCGTGTGTAATAACTTGTAGAGGTTGTGAGGGCAATGGTTAAAGGGGACGATGGTTTGAGAGGAGGCGAAACCCTCTAGAGTTTCTGGTTGGTTAACGCTTACAAAGTCAACGGTATGGAGTTCTTGGGATAGGTTTTCGCGGGTGTGAAGTCCTGAGTGTTGAACAAGGATAGAATGGGATGATTGGTGGCCTTTGAGGAGAAAGTAAGCCCCTGATTTAGCTGGCATCACACAGGCAAAACTCCCCTCTTTGTCGGGGAGGAAAGCGAGGAGAGAGCAAAATCCCTTCAAGGGAAGATGGCGGCCAAAAGCTAAAGTTTTAGCCACGGCGACACCGACTCTCGTTCCTGTGTAAGACCCCGGACCAACACCTACTGCAATTTGGTCGATAGTCTCGATTGAAAGATTAGCTGAGTGAAGAAGGGCAATGATGTCTGGGACAAGGCGTTGGGAGAGGCGATTGTGATGTAAATAAAAAGTATGGATGAGGGTCGCGTCATCCTTAATTAAGGCGAGCAGGCAGTATTCTGAGCTTGTATCGATAAGTAAGGTTATCATGGTTTGAAATTCTAGCAGAAACCCTAGAATTAGTCCTTAAAGATATAGGAGGCTATTTTGCCGTTGTCTTTCTACTGAATGAAGCTTATAGTGTTGGGCGCTGTGTTGCACGTTTTTAAAAAAAGTGATAGATTGACCTGCTTCTAAAGGAGAACGCCATTGAGTACTGAAAAGGACAATGAAGTGATGGAAGAAGAGCACACCGAAGAAACTCTTGCAGCTGAGATACAAGAATCTGTTCGTCAAGATCAAGCGCGGGAAAAAGCGGCTTTTGAAGCACCCAATGAAGTATTTGTTGTGCCTTTGAGTCGTCGCCCGTTCTTTCCTGGAATGGCAGCTCCCCTTGTCATCGAACCAGGTGCTTATTACGAGGTGTTAAAAACCGTTGCGAAATCTGAACATAAATGCATGGGGCTTTTCTTGACAAAACAAGAAGATGCCAACATTTATAAAGTGGGATTTGATGATCTGTATTCAGTAGGCGTATTAGCGCGTATTCTGCGGATTATCCCGATGGAGCAAGGGGGTGCGCAAGTTGTTCTCAACATGGAAAAGCGGATCTCTATTAAGAAGTCGCTCAAATCCAAGTATCTCAAAGCGCAAATCATCTATCACGATGATCATGTGGATAAGCTCTCCAAAGAGTTAAAGGCTTACTCGATCAGCATCATCACGACGATTAAAGAGTTACTCAAGCTCAATCCTCTCTTTAAAGAGGAGTTGCAGATTTTCCTTGGACACTCTGATTTTACAGAGCCTGGAAAATTGGCGGATTTTGCCGTCGCCTTGACAACGGCAAGTAGAGACGAGCTGCAGGAAGTGTTAGAAACCTACGATCTGCAAGGAAGAATTGATAAAGCGCTTGTGCTACTAAAAAAAGAGCTCGATTTAAGCCGCTTGCAAAACAGCATCAATCAAAAGATCGAATCGTCTATTTCCAAGACGCAGCGCGAGTTCTTTTTGCGCGAGCAGCTGAAGACTATCAAGAAAGAGTTAGGTTTAGAAAAAGATGACAAGACCTGTGATATTGAAAAGTTTGAAGCGCGCTTGAAAAAGAGAACAGTCCCTCCCGATGTCATGCAGGTGATCACAGAAGAACTGGAGAAGCTCAGCGTCTTAGAGGTGCAGTCTGCTGAATATGCCGTATGCCGCAATTATTTAGATTGGTTGACGATCGTACCGTGGGGAATATTCAGCGGAGGATTCGAAAGCGACAATAAGGTGAATTACAAACAGGCTCAGAAAATATTAGAAGAAGATCATTATGGGCTCAATGACATCAAAGAGCGGGTTTTAGAATTCATCGCTGTTGGTAAGTTAGCTGGTGGTGTGAAGGGAAGCATCATCTGTCTCGTCGGTCCTCCAGGTGTGGGGAAAACGAGCATCGGCAAAAGTATTGCTCGAGCCTTAAATCGGCAATTTTACCGGTTTTCTGTCGGTGGTATGCGCGATGAAGCTGAAATCAAAGGACACAGGCGCACATATATTGGGGCGATGCCTGGAAAGTTGATCCAAGCAATGAAATTCACACAGGCGATGAATCCTGTCATCATGTTGGATGAGGTCGATAAATTGAATTCGAGTTATCACGGCGATCCCGCTTCGGCTTTATTGGAAGTGCTCGATCCGGAACAGAACAAAGATTTTCTGGATCACTATCTCGATGTGCGATGCGATTTGTCTAATGTGTTGTTCATTTTAACTGCCAATGTGCTCGATACGATTCCAGAGCCATTAAAAGATAGGATGGATATCTTGCGCCTCTCTGGATACATCATGGAAGAGAAAGTGAAAATCGCACAGCAGTACTTGATTCCTAGAAATCGCAAGAACATGGGGCTCAAGATTTCTGACGTGTCGTTTTCATCCTCAGCCCTTGGTCAGATCATCAATAAGTATGCGCGAGAAGCAGGTGTTCGCAGTTTAGAGAACAACCTGAAGAAAATCATGCGTAAAGTGGCTGTTGAGATCGTCAAAGCCCAAGAGAAGAAAAAAAAGACTAAATTGAAACAAGTCTCTGTGACCGATCGGAACCTGGAAAAATTCTTAGGAAAACCCGTCTTCACGACGGATCGTTTCTACCAGCGTACGCCGGTAGGTGTGTGCATGGGGCTTGCTTGGACCTCGATGGGCGGTGCTACGCTTTACGTGGAAGCCACGCGCGTAGAAGCTGAAAAATCGGACATGAAGCTCACCGGTCAAGCTGGTGATGTCATGAAAGAATCCGCTCAGATTGCTTGGACTTATTTACATAGTATGGTGGAAAAGTACGCGCCTGGAATTTCTTTTTTTAGAGGAAGTCAGGTTCACATCCATATCCCCGAAGGGGCCACACCTAAAGATGGTCCATCAGCAGGAGTCACCCTTGTCACAGCGTTGCTTTCTTTATTGCGCGAAGAACCTGTCCTAGAAGACCTCGGCATGACAGGAGAGATTACTCTTACGGGACAAGTGCTGCCCATCGGCGGTGTGAAAGAAAAAATGATTGCAGCGAAACGCTCAGGTGCCAAAGTCTTGATTTTCCCAAGAGACAATCAAAGGGATTATGATGAGTTGCCTCCCTATGTAAAAAAAGGAATACGCGTGCATTTCGTCAAACACTATGATGAGGTTTTCCATGTCGCGTTTCAAAAAGCATAAGGCTTTAGATGCTGCGCTTCATAGTAAGATCGTCGATCCTAGTCATCTAGTAGCACGTGTTCAGGAGTGGAGAGCTCAAGGCAAGACCATTGTAACTCTAAATGGTTCCTTTGACCTATTGCACGCAGGTCACCTGGAGATGATTTTTCAAGCCTCCTGTCAGGCAGATCTGTTATTGATGCTACTCAATACAGATCGATCGATCCAGGAATATAAAAGTCCTTCGCGCCCCATCATTGCATTAAAGTACCGATTAAGCATGATTGCTGCTTTGGAAATGGTCGATTATGTATCATGGTTTGATGAGACAGACCCGCGCAGAATTTTAGCTCAGATCCAACCCGATGTGCATGTGAATGGCGCTGAGTATGGCGTGAATTGCATCGAGGCAGATGTCGTGCGAGAGTGCGGTGGAAAACTACATATTGTGGATCTTGTTCCAGGACTGTCTACTTCATTGATCGTTAAGAAAATAGTCGACACATGCGCTTAATTGGAAATTTTGAAACAGAAAAACAAGCTTATGCCTTCTACTCCTTTCTTTTGAAAGAGGGGATTGATAATATTTATGAGCCCTATGTCGATCCTAAAACACACATTAAGCAGTACAGTATTTGGGTGCACAATGAGGATGCTTTTCCTCGCGCACTGGAATGGTTCCAACGGTATCATGACAATCCTCAAGATCCCCAGTTTAATTCCATGGAGGGGAGTGTTCCTCACACACCGCCCTCTCCAGAATTCTCACAAGTGACAAAAGAAGAACAGATAAAATGGGCACTTAAGCCGCGTATTGTGATTAAGCAGCATCGGTTGCGTTTGACCCTGACCCATTTAATTTTACTTGTGTGCGTTGGTTTGTATTTGTGGAATGATGTCGAAGAGTCTGTCCTTATTAAAGAGAGAGGGCCTATTTCTGCCCGCCTTGTGTTCACTCCTTTACAACAAGCTCTGTTGTTTGATTATCCGAAGAGTTTTCAAGAGATGCAAGACGCCTTAGCACGCCTTCCCTTGAAGGATGTTGAAGATGTGAGAGAACTACCTCCCCAAGTACAACAGGTGATCGAACAAGCGGAACAAATTCCTTCGTGGAAAGGGATCTTCTCTTTCTTGAAACTCGTGAAAGAAAAAGGTTGGGAGGTCGCTTCCCAAGTTCCTCTTTTTGAAAAAATCCGGCAAGGAGAAGTGTGGCGTTTGTTTACTCCCTGTTTAATGCATCACGACTTTTTGCATATCCTATTTAACATGGCGTGGTTGTGGATACTGGGAAGGCAGATTGAAGATCGCATACGTCCCTTTAAGTTGTTACTATTGATCCTCATCATGGGGATAGTTGCTAATGTGGCTCAGTATCTAGTCAGTGGTCCTTATTTTCTCGGTTTTTCTGGTGTCGTTGTAGGGATGGCGGGATTCATTTGGATGCGACAGAGAAGTGCTCCTTGGGAAGGGTATCCTTTAAATCGCTCCACTCTTGTCTTTCTACTCATCTTTGTTCTTTCCATGTTTGCTCTTGAGCTGATTACATTTACTTTAAAAACCTTCTCTGTGATTTCGATTGCTCCCGTCATTGCCAATACAGCCCATATTGTCGGCGGACTCTGTGGCATGGCATTGGGTAAAATTCCCTTCTTCAAACGAGGTCTTTCATGACAGTGCGCGATCTTGTCATCCTCGGTTGTTCCAGCCAACAGCACACGCGTACGCGCAATCAAGGTGCCTATCTTGTGCGTTGGAACGAACAAGGTTTTTTGTTTGATCCCGGAGAAGGAACGCAAAGGCAGTTTATCTTCGCCAACGTAGCTCCCACGTATGTCACCAGCATTTTTGTGAGTCACTTTCACGGCGATCATTGCCTAGGGCTTGGCTCCATTCTCATGAGACTCAACCTCGATAAAGTTCCTCATCCCATCCATTGCTATTATCCAGGAAGCGGTCAGGTGTACTTTGATCGCTTGCGTTTTGGCACCATTTACCATCAGAATATCCAAGTGATCGAGCATCCGATCTTTGAAGAGGGTATCGTTGTCCAGAACGAGCAATTTAAAATTGAAGCGCGCTTTTTACAGCATGGGGTGGATAACATTGGTTGGAGAATCACCGAAGCAGATACTCGTAAATTTGATAAATCCAAGCTCGATGCTTATGGCATAAAAGGTCCTATGGTTCGAGAAATAGAAAAAAGAGGAGAGATTATCGTCGATGGCGCACGGATCATCCTCGATGATGTAAGTCATGTGAAATCAGGGGATGTTTTAGCTGTGGCCATTGATACATTGCCCTGTTCTGCCATCCTCGATCTGGCCAAATACGCCAAACTTTTCATCTGTGAAAGTACCTACCTAGAAAGGCATCGCGATCTCGCACATAAACATTATCATCTGACAGCTAAGCAAGCTGCTGAGATGGCCCTCAAAGCAGGGGTGGAAACTCTTGTGTTAACCCACTTTTCAGCGCGCTATCAAGATCTTGAGGAATTTGCTCAAGAAGCCCAGTCTATTTTTCCACAAACGATTATCGCAGAAGACTTTAAAATCATTCCTTTCTGAATCTCATTGATAATCAATCACTTGAGAATCATCTTTAATTATCTGATAATTACATTCTTAATAATGTAATTAAAAAAAACATTATTCTTAATAATATTTATAAAATTAATATGTATAATTATGTTTATCAACAACTAAAACGAGGATAATTATGAGTGGTATTTCTTTACTTATACCTAAACCAGTAGTAGGGTCAGGAATACGCCTGCTTGGCCAACCCACAATTTATGATGCTTTAGACCACTCTGACAGCGCAGCTCTTGCGTTTGTGGAAAATGATTTTCGCGAAGAGCATTCTAACGTCAAGAGAGCAAATAGCTTCTTGCCCTTATTAGAAGCATTGGGATTAAACCGAATCAAGGCGGCCATAGCAATGATTCCTAAAATGGGCGATCACATTCACAGGGCAATAGAACAAGACGATTCTTTGAGCTCCGATTCTATTGGGGGATCCTATTTCCATGTAATGCTAGGAGAAGGAAGACTCTTCTATAATTCAGACTGTATTGACTGTTTAATAAAGGCAGGATTGGACCCCAAGCGAAAGAACAAGGATGGAAAAAATCCTCTGACTTTACTGTTCTCGAACATGCTTTTCAGTCGTGGATGCTTGGCATTGCAAGAGAACTGGGATATCGTTTTTGACTTTTTATCAAAAGTGACCAAGGAAGATCGTGACCATTTAATCAAAGAAGTTCTTACGTTTATGAGAGGCCAAGGATACCCCAAATTAGCCGGCGAGTTAAGCAAGGTATTTACGAAAGGTAAGGTATTTGAAAAAGGTTCTGTGGGAAAGAGAGCAAGAACACAATGGGTTCTTGAGCAGTGCCAAAAGAAATTCATAGATGTTTTTCAAAAAGAGGAAGGTCAAACAGAGGAACTTGCTGTTAGAAAATTCATGTCAAATGGCTGTGGTGTACCAGATGAGTTGATTGATTTTTCTCTGGAAATACAAGAAGGAGCAGAACACACAGCCTTTGGAATGCCCCCTGGCGATAATACGACGTGTGAGCGTTTGCTCGATGTTGTTAAAGATTGTTATTCCTTTGGTGATGCAACCCGTGATGCAGTAGAAAAAGCTTTTCATCATGCAGCTACCATGTCCAAGCAAGTTGCAGATAGCAACAAAATCGGAGTGGCGCCACCGTTTTTAACAAAGAAGTATGTTACCGCGGTGCAAAAAGGGGATACTCAGGTAATGAGATTGGGTTGGAAGAGACATGCCATTACCGTTACCTTTTTCAATGGCTACATGGTTATTGGAAATGGAGGTCCAAGACCTGATGATCGATCCACTCTAACAGCTTTTAAAATCGATCCTAAACGGGTGACCAAAAAATTGCTCGAGCATATGGTAGCCCAGAGCTCTAAGTCTGAAAAAGAAGCCGTAGAATTTTTCTATACAGAGCTTCCCCAAAAATTAGGTGCTATACTAGAAGATGGAACCACTAAACGAGAAGATGAAACCACTAAGGCTATTGAAGGAATGAGTCCTAAAGAGCAAAAATGGGGCAACTGTCCGCTCTTTAGTTTAAAAGCTGCCTTACGAGTCGTGTTATTTGCCATCAAACTCAGCAAAGCTAAAGCGGAAGCTGAAGGGGTGAATACGGAGGAAATTGAAGCAATCGTAGCTCAAACCAAAACTCAAACCAAATCATTTTCTACCGAATTGCGCGTGCACTTTTTCCTCTCCTACTTAGCACGACATGCGATTAAGTTTGAGATTCCACAAAGTGCAGGAGAAGTGCCAGAACTTCTTCGAGCAAGTAAAATAGAGATTCAACGCAAAGCTGAAGAGCCTCAATTAGACATGTTTAATGCTAAAATCGCTTTAGCAACAGTTGATAAAATTGACAAAAGGATCTCAAAGCCCCTCCTCCTTCGGCAAACTAAGGCACGTCGAGTGGTTGGCGGTTTGATGACACTAGCGATGGCAGTATACTTTTTAGCTCAGTTTACTGAACTCGGTCTATAGAGGCAATTGGAAACTCCACCCCATCCCCGATCCCTATTCGCTTAAAGTATGCGCTCGGGGATGGGGCCACGGCGGCTTAAGCGGCTGGCAAACTGACTCAAAATCATCGATTTTTCTGGTCGGGGAGTTTGCAATTGTCTCTTTCCACAAATGATTATCGCAGAAGACTTTAAAATCATCCTCTTCTGAATCTCGTTGATAATCAGTCGCTTGAGATCTCTAATTATCTTATAATATATAATAATATATATGTATAAAAAATCATTATTTTTAATTATAAATATAAAATTAATGTGTATAATTATATTTATAAACAACCGGAATTAGGATAATTATGAGCATTTCTTCACCTAAAGCAGAAGTAGAGAGGCGACCAATAGCACCCATGGGCGTTTCGTTGACTATACCTAAAGAAGTAGTAGGGAGCCAGTCAATAGTACCCATGAGCCTTTCGTTGACTATACCTAAAGTAGAAGCAGAGCGGCGACCAAGCCTTTCTTTAATTATACCTGAAGAGAGTAGTCTATCTCCAATAACCCAGATTAAAATACGAGGTGTCCAAGCCACAATTCATGACGCTTTAGAACAACCTGATCCCAAGGTAGTTTTTGAGTTTATGAAAACTAGCCCCAAAGAGGCTTTTAACGTCAAGGGACCAGGTAGACAATTGCCCTTATTAGAAGCAGCGAGGGTAAACCAACCGGGGGTGGTCGAGGCAATGGTTGATAAAATGGACGATCAAATTCACAGGAAAATAGAAGAAGGCGATATTTTTTTTGGTGACGATTATATTGGAGGAACCTATTTCCATGTGATGCTAGGGGAAATAAAGTTCTATGATCCAGCCTGTATTGATTATTTAATAAAAGCAGGATTGGACCCCAAGCTAAAGAACAAGGAGGACAAGGATGGAAAAAATCCTCTGACTTTAATGTTCTCGTCCATGCTTTTTGCTCGTGAAGGCTTGGCATTTCAAAAAAATTGGGAAGTCATTTTTGACTTCTTATCACGTGTGTCCAAGGAAGATCGTGACCATTTAATCAAAGAAGCTCTTGAGTTTGTGGAAGGCGAAGGATATCCTCTATTAGCCTCCGAGTTAGAAGAGGTATTCAAAAGGGATTCTGAAGCGGTGTCTGTAGAGGAGTCTGTAGCGATTAGGACAGCATGGATTGATCAGTGCAAAGTTAAATCCCTTAAAGATTTTCAAAATGATGAAGGTCCTGAAGGTCAATTGGAAGAATTGGCAGTGGTAAAGCTCGTAGCCAATGCCTGTGGTATACCACATGATTTGCGTGGTTTTCCTGAGCCAACGCGCAGAAAAGAAAAGCACTCGGCCTTTGGAATGCCTGATGACGATGATAGGATGTGTCGGTGGTTTCTCGATGTTGTTAATGATGCTTATTCCTTAAAAGATGATGCAACCCGTGGCAAAGTAAAAGATGATGCAACCCGTGGCAAAGTAAAAGATGATGCAACCCGTGGCAAAGTAAAAGATGCTTTTCATCATGCTGCTACCATGTCCAAGCAAGTTGCAGATAGCAACAAAAGCGGAGCGGCGCCACCGTTTTTAACAGATGAGTATGTTACTGCGGTGCGAGAAGGGGATATTCAGGTAATGAGATTGGGTTGGAAGGAACATGTCATTACTGTTACTTTTTTCAATGGCTACATGGTTATTGGAAATGGGGGGTCAAGACCTGATAAGCGATCCACTCTAACAGTTTTTAAAATCGATCTTAAACTGGTGACTAAAGACTTGCTCTTGGCTATGGTAGCCCAGAGCTCTAGGCCTGAAGAAGAAGGCATAGAATTTTTCTATACAGAGCTTCCCAAACTATTAGATGCTCTACGAGAAGATGGAAGCACTAAACAAGATAAAATCACTCTGGCTATTGAAAAAATGAGTCCTAAAGAGCAAAAATGGGGCAACTGTCCGTTCTTTAGTTTAAATAATGCCGCCTCACGCGTCGTGTTATTTGCCATCGAATACCGCAAAACCGGACTGGTGAATGCAAAGCAAATCGAAGCAATCATAGCTAAAGCCAAATCACTTTCTACCGAAGTGCGCGTGCGATTTTACCTCTCCTACTTAGCACGACATGGGATTAAGCCTGGGGTCCCAAGAAATGAAAAAGAAATAGAACCAATTCTTCGAGCAAGTAAACGAGCGATTCAACTCAAAGCTAAAGAGTCTGCATTAGTCAGAAAATTGTTTAATGCTCAATTCGCTTCAGCAACAGTTGCTAAAATCACCGAAAGGGTCACAAAGCAGCCACATCACGCTAGAGTCCAGGAAGCGGCTAGCGCTCTGTTGACAGGACCGATGGGCGGGAGCCTTTCCTTCTTATCCCCGTTCGATTGGTGGAAATAGCTGAAGTAAGATGTCTAATGTCTAGAGAGGCAATTGCAAACACCCGACCCAGAAAAAAATTGATAAAATCACCCCATGAGTCACAAAGCCAATACGTCAACGACCTAGGGGCTGCCAAGTGTTTGGCTCTCTGTTAGTTGGAATGATTGGAGTTCTCCTTTTAACCCAATTCGCTGGAAATCGATGGTTTTAGTTGATTTTTATTTGGTTTAATAATAAAATCATAATAAACTTAACAACTTTATTTTATATGTACACAAAGAATGAGATAATTTCTGATTTCATAAAAGAAGGGCAATCTTCAATTGTTCCTTCTTGCTTTGTATTGCGTTCTCATAAGCGGCGCTAAGCCGTATTTCTTTCCCTATTCTCATATTTTTTATTTTCATTTTCTAAACCTAAATAGGATTATTATGAGCGCATTACAACCATTATTAAATCAGGAATTTAGTCCCTTAAGTCTGGTGGGACAAGTTATTGAAGGAAAAGAAGCGAATAAACAAGAAAAATTGGCTAATACATTCGAGCGTTATCACCCTGGCATGATCGGTGGGGATGCTCTTACTAGTGCCTACACGGGATTTACCGGTGTCCAGTATTTTGCTCCCTCCTTACAGGCTCTGTCCTGGGTGGGTTGGATGACCAGTTGTGTGGGAGAAGTGGGTGGTGCGATCAATGTATGGGTCGCTTATCAAGAGTTCAAAGAAGCGTATACAGCGTATCGCAATGGTGACATGCTCAACATGTGGAAAATGGTCCTCGATGCCTTTTTTTTCGGGCTGATAGGAATCCTGATGATCATTGTCTCATTAGCCGTGAAAGTAGCTGCGTTGGGAGCGGTTGGTGCTTTCTTTGCGGCAAATCCCTGGATCCTTCCCGTGTTATTTTTTGTGATCACAATCCCCTTGATCACGGAGATAGGCATTCGCGTGTTGAATATCGCAACACACAAAGATTTAGCAGCACAACTGGATCTAGCAGCGTTTAAACAGGTCATCGGTGATCAAGAAAACCAAGACAAGTGGTTACAATCATCTCCGTTGAGATCGCTGTTGTCAGAGGATGCTTCTCTGCAACAAGTCTCTGACATGATGGAGACCTTTCAGGCAGATATGGGAGTGGATGCTGCTTTGGAAGTTTTTAGATTGTTCGAATTACTTCTTCAACACCAGGAAGAAGCTCAACTTTTAGAACAACTTGAAAAGGCGCAACAAAAAATCAAGGAGTGGCATCAGGCGCAGTATGTCAGATTGGTACAACAGATTTTTTATGTCGTGGCCTTTATCTTAAGCATGGGTGCTTTAACACCCGGAGCTTCTGCGCGCATCATCAATGGGACGACCAATATGGCGATGTCAATTGCTAATTTGATTCCGTTAGGGATGGACATTTTTTGGCCCTTTAAAAGGAATGTGCCGATGGTTGTGCCGAAGGTGGAGGCCTAGAGGCAATTGCCTCTCTAGGGCTGAAGTTCTTTGGAGAGAAGATCGAGTTCTTGGATTAAGATCCGCGTGGATTCGGGATAGTTGTCTAAGGATTTAAAAAATTGGGGGAGTTCAGAGGGCGTTTGAGCTGCATCTAGAAGCGTCATATGTGAGCTTCCTCCAGCCATATCTAAAGAGAGGTGTAATACGCTCATTAGGATAGGGAGGATCTCTTCTAATTTGTGGCGAAGAAAGCTATTGCCTATCTCTTGGAATTTGAAGGATTTAATCAGCTTGCTACAGTTAATCACATTCTCAGCAAAACTCTTTAAAAATTGAGAATCGGTGGCGAGATTGTGATTATCTAAGGATCGTTGGAGATGTTCAGCGAGCAGGTCAATGCTTAAGTGCAATTCCCGAATGAGATGAGGGTAATCTTCTTTTGGCGGAAAATGCTGAATAGGCTCTGCCATTATAAATCCTTGTTTTATAATTTCAGTTTATTTTATTTTGTCTAAGTTGTCAAATTATTGAATAGCGTTGTTTTATATAAAGGGTCATTGTGGAAGATCCCTCGCAAGCAGGTAGTTAAGGTGCGACTTGAGGGGTGTTCTACTCCTCTGAGGGTCACACAGAAATGCTCTGCTTCTATGACTACGGCAACATCTTCAGTATGAAGAAGAATCGACAAGCAATCGGCAATTTGTGCCGTCAGGCGCTCTTGCAGTTGAGGGCGTCTACAGAAGTAATCGACGATTCGGTTGATCTTAGAGAGCCCTAAGATGAGTTGGTTGGGAATGTAGGCCACTTGAGCCCTTCCGATGATGGGTACAAAGTGATGCTCACAGGTGCTCTTGACTGGGATCCCCTTAACGAGAATCATCCCTTGGGTCTCTTCGATGACGTCGTTATCCACGTAAGTCATGTCAGGAAAAGAGGTTGTGTCTAATCCTCTAAAGAGCTCATGGATGTACATGTTAGCTATCCGGTCGGGTGTTTTGGAAAGCGAGGGATGATTGGTGTCTAGTCCTAAGATCTGCATGATCTCTTGAAAATGGGCAGCAATGGCATCCACTTTTTCTTGAGCGCTTAAGGGGGATGAGAAGGCGGGTTGGGGATGGTATGTGATGGCTGCTTGGTTGATAAGATCTAATTCATTCATGCAGTTGCCTTTAGACCTCTTTCGACAGAGGTCTTTTTTAGTTCTTCGTACTTAAGTATTCGTCTAGTGGTCCTTTAAATGGTTTCAATCCTTTTTCGTCGAAGGCTAAAATCGATGTGGCGCTATTGTTAATGAGATCGCGGTCATGACTTGCCACTAGCACTGTTCCTTTGTAGTCTTTCAATGCCCAGGAAAGAGCCGATACAGCTTCGAGATCGAGATGGTTATTGGGTTCATCGAGGATTAAGACATTGTAATTGCATAGCATGAGCCCACCGATGATCAAGCGCGCCGTTTCTCCTCCAGAAAGATGGGCCACAGGTTTAAAGGCGTCATCGCCTGAGAAAAGCATTTTTCCTAAAATGCTGCGCACATCTTGATCGTACACACCCTCTCGTCTTTTCTTTAACCAGTCAAACACGGTAAGATTGCTTTTTTTATCGACAATTTCTGCGTGGTTTTGAGGGAAATAACCAATTTGGACTTGATGGCCTAGTTCAATTCTTCCCCCATCAACCGGAAGCACACCTGCTAACATCTTGAGCAAAGTCGTTTTCCCTTTGCCGTTGTTTCCAATGATCCCGATTTTATCACCGCGAGTGATGTCGATAGAAAAATGGGAGATGACTTTTTTCCCATCATACCCTTTAGACACATCTTCCACTTGAAAGATGACTTGACCGGAGGGTTTTTCAGGAGGATAAAAGCGGATATAAGGGCGTTGGATGTTGGATTTTTTAAGCTCTTGTGGCTCCAAACGCTCAATTTCTCTCAAGCGCGATTGCACTTGGCTAGCGCGTGTACCCGCTCCGAATTTAGCGACGAATTCGCGCAACTGAGAAACTTTTTTATCTTTGGATTTATTTTCAGATTCAGTTCGTTCGCGCACTGCGGTCTTCGTGACAAGCATTTGATCGTAATTGCCAGGATAGATGATGACGGTCTCATAATCGATATCAGCGATATGGGTCGTGACAGCATTGAGGAAATGGCGGTCATGGCTCACGACGATCAACACGCCTTTATAGTTGTGGAGAAATTTTTCTAACCACCCAATCGATTCCATGTCGAGGTGGTTAGTGGGCTCGTCAAGAAGCAGGGCTTCGGGGTTGCCAAAGAGGGCTTGACACAATAGAACACGGAATTGTCGATCGGAAGGAATCGCGCTCATCTTCTCATGATGCAATTCTGCGCCAACTCCCATGCCAGTTAGCAACATTTCAGCATCGGATTCAGCACTGTATCCATCTTCTTCGTTAACGATCTCTTCGAGCTCTCCTAATCTAATCCCGATTTCGTCTGTGAGTTCGGCATCATAGAGCTTGTCCCGTTCTGCAAGTGTTTCCCACAACCGTTTATTGCCCATGATCACGACGTCGAGGACTTTAAAGTCTCGGAATTGTTCAATGTTCTGATTCAAGAAGCCCACGCGGCGAGGCAAGGTTACCGAACCACTTGTTGATTCTTCTGTGCCGATGATGATCTTGAGAAGAGTTGATTTACCACAGCCATTGGGGCCCGTTAATCCATAACGACATCCTGAATTGAAGGTCATCGAAATGTTTTCAAACAAAATACGGGGGCCGACTTTTTTAGTAATTTCTCTTATGGTAATCATGCGAACTCAAAATTTTAAAAAATTGTGACTTATTTTATACTGCGCCCGTTTAGGTTGTGCGAATTTTGACTCTGCGAGACAAAGCCAAATCGAAGCGTAGCGGTCCGAACGAGGAAGACCATCCCCTGTAGGGAAGGCTGACGAGAGGATTGATTTGGCAAAGTCGTAGCCAGTCAAAATTCGCACAAACTAAGCGGGCGTAGTATATCATAAGGTTCAAAGTGAAACAAGATGGAAAATGCAATGCGCCCCTTCTCTCTCATGGTATATCGATTTCTCCACTATCTGAAGGTGGTCAAACAGGCTTCTGATCACACAATCCGCAATTATTGTTTAGATCTGGAAGCTTTTAAATTCTTTTTTGAAACTCGAGTTTTAAACATCACTCCTCCTTCGTCCAAGCTTGACTATAAGAACTTAACTCTCAAACCCGAGGGTTTTGGAATTGAGTTAATCGATAAAAGAGCATTGAGGGCCTATTTGGCAGATCAAGCTGCCAAACAATCGACTAAAAAGACCGTCTTGCGACGGCTATCTGCTCTGCGTTCATTTTTTCGGTTTTTGCTTAAAGAAAAAGTTGTGACCTATAATCCCCTTGATGAGATCGAAAGTCCTAAGGGAGAAAAAAAACTTCCTCAATCCTTGTGTTATGAACAAGTCGAGCACTTGATGGCGCAGCCCGATACGACAAGTTATCTAGGCTTGCGTGATCGGTGCATCATGGAATTGCTCTACAGCAGCGCCTTGCGCATTAGCGAAGTGGCTGCGATGAATCGCGAGGATATTGATAAGCAGGCAAAGGTGATTCGCGTGATGGGAAAAGGGAAGAAGCAGCGCATGATTCCGATCACAGAGACCGCTGTGCGTTGGATAGTTAGCTATCTCGATCATCATGACAGACCAGAAGAGGCTGATTCACGGGCTGTTTTTCTCAACAAATGGGGCAAGCGGATATCTGTTCGTTCTCTCGATCGCAACTTTGAAAGCTATCTGCTCAAAAGCGGATTGAGCGGAAGGATTACACCCCACACCATCCGTCACACCATTGCCACTCACTGGCTCGAAAAGGGGATGGATCTCAAGACCATCCAGATTCTTCTAGGGCACAGTTCTCTTGCCACTACCACAATCTACACCCAAGTTTCCACCCGCCTCAAACGCGATGTCTACGACAAAGCTCATCCTCTTTCTTTTGTGAAAGAAAATGTTGATGATTGAGAGAGAAAAAAGGAAAAAAGAAGAGTTTTAATGAAGGGCCTTACTATTTCATTATGTCGGGGACAAAGCACTTGCGTGTCGATTGTCCCCCGCAACCCCCTTGAGCCTCACCTTGCTGCGCCAAATCGCGTGCTGGGAAGCAGGGTGTGTGGAACACTACCCTGCCCGCTCTGGTGAGCTTTCCTGCGCTGCAATTTTGCATTGCAATCTGAGGCCTCTGGCTGCTTCGTGCGCTCGTTCCCCGCCCGGTGGCGGGGGCCCCCTCTTCGCGTCGCTCGCAGAGGCCCTTCATTTTCCCTTCGGACCCACAAACAAGTTTTCCATTCAACTAGCTGCCCTCTTAAAAACCTCGGGCTGCCTTCTGCGCTCTTTCCACGCCAGATTGCGTCTCGGTAGCGGGGGCCCCTCTTCGCGTCTCTCGCAGAGGCTCTTCATTTATCCCTTCAGGAACAGCCCTTCTCTTTCTTCAAGTGGGATTATCGCAAGATTTTATCTAAGGAAAGCGCAGGAAAAAGTAGGACAAGTTTATAAATCAAATCTAGAGTAGGATTGCATCTTCTCTCCAGTCTTTGATAGCTATAAATTCCCTTCATTCCTAAGTGGTCAGCAACTTCTCTTTGCGTCATTCCTTGCTTAATTCTTTGCTGTCGAATAGAAAAAGCAAGAGCCACAGAAGGTTCAACAGGAACTTCTACAATACTACGACTTGCCTTGAGCGAGGTTTTGGGAAGAGGAGCCAAATGTTTAGAATCTTCACTTTCCTCTAAGTAAAGATTAAGAGCCTCTTGCATATTTGCCTCTAAAGCCTCTTTTGTATCACCTTGAGTGACGCATCCTGGAAGCTCGATACATTCTGCCCAAAAGCTCTTTTTCTCTTTATGAACTTTGAAGTGGTATCGCATTATTTATCTCCGTCAAGTTGTTTTCTCAAGGCCATTTCAAGGCCCTTTTTCAGTTCTTTATGCGCTGGGATAATTACCGTTTTATTTCCTTTTCTTAATTTCATGTGGGACCCTTTTCCTGCGCCCTTCACTTCTTCATAGCCGTGCTTCTTGAATAACTTAGCTAATTCTTTTCCACTAATAGGCACGATTATTCCCTTTGCATATCTTCCTATTATACCAAATATATTTGGTGCGTCAATGTTCTTTTAATCGATAGATTTATAAATTACTGATTCTGAGTGCCGGAGGCTTCTTAAGGGGCTGGGGTGAAGGAAAAATTATTCGTGGTCCCGAAGGGAAAATGAAGGGTCGTCTGCGAGCGAAGCGAGGGGGCCCCGCCAAATATTTTATCGCCTTGACGTCGAAATATTAGTAAGAGATGGTGCTGTTACCTATAAAATAACTTGCTCGGCGCCAAAGATTCCTCTTAAAAAAAACCTTGTAAAACGCTCAACTCGCAAAAGAGTAAATCGTTAAAAAAATCGGGAAAGCGATAAGCCGGATCCTGTTTTGGACAATCATTCCTCTAGGGACTTTATCGCTAAAATCCTCAAGCGACTATTTGGAAGGCTCTTGCGGAGAACAAGTTTAACGCCTTCTTGTCTTGCTTCAGATAGGGTTTGTAGCGCCCAACATCTCTGTCAGTGCGGCTAACTCATGAAGTTAGCATTTTCAGCCTACTAGCTATAGAGTAATCTATAGCTACGGTATGTTTTCTGTGACACTTTCCGTAGCCTTGCGGCCCCTAGTCTTTCACTAGTATCTTCTCCTGCGAAGTCCAGACTTTCCTCTCCCAGTTTTTGCTGGCAGCGATTGTCCGCTTTCCCGATAACTTGTTAAGCACTCGCTGTGCGACGGCGACGGCGGCGTGTGGCAGCGGCAGTCCCTTCAAGGGCTTCGCTTTCTTGCCAGTAGTGGATGCGTGAGCAATGCTCGCAGAAGATCAGGTTTTCTCCCTTGCGCACTAAGTTTTCATGTTGAGCGGTTAAGACGATGTGGCAACCGCTGCATGTACGGTTTTCAATAGGTACAATGACGCGATCTTTTTTATTGCGGAGCAATTTCTCGTAAATGGCTAGGATCTCTGGGTTGGATTTGGTGGCGAGGCTATCGCGTTGGCTTTTTAAATTGAGGCCTTCATCATTGATCATTTTGATACTAGATTGAATTTCTCTTTCTAAAGCCAAGCTGCTCTCTTCTGAGCTTTTCAAACTATCTTTAATGCGCTCGTGAAGCTCTTCTTCAGAGACTCGCTTATCCACGAGATCGGACACTTTTTGTTCTAAAGAGATCTTTTCTCTCTCAATTTGGGTCATTTCTTGAGTGAGAGCGTTGAATTCATCAGCTTTTTTGACATTGGCTTGCTGAGCTTCTAGTTTTTTGCTGCGCGCAAGAAGGTCTTGGATTTTTTGCTCGAGTGTCTGAATGCTTTTGCTGTGGTCTTCAATCTCGGTCTGTTTTTCAGTGAGTTGCTGGCGGAGCTCTTTTCGAAGATCTTCAATCTGAAGGAGTTCTTTCTGACGCTCTTTTTTGATGCGGAGGAGGCGAAGCATCTTCATGTCGAGCTCTTGGATATCTAAAATGTCTTTAAGATCTTCGAGCATAGGAATCCTTATGATTAGATAAATGGTATCTTGTGGCGATAGATTAGCGTCTTTCTTGAATATTGCTCAAGCAAAAATTGAGAATTTGGCTGCCCCTGCTTTACTTTTAAAAAAAATATTGACAATGTGCAAATTAGTTAACTTAGGAAGAGCGTCATGTCGAGAGCTCATAAAATTGAAAAAAAGAGTGATACTACCGTTAAGCCTAGAAAGAAAACTAAAGTGATGATCAAGTACGATGTGGGATACAATAATAATCTTTACATACGTGGCAATGGTCCGGGGCTTAGTTGGGAACACGGCGTCCTTCTTCAAAATATTGGTCCCGATGAATGGATTTGGGAAGCCAATCTATCAACCGGCTGTGATTTTAAAGTGCTCATCAATGACCAGCAATATGAAACTGGAGAAAATCATCACATTGAAGACGGCACTCTCATTCAATACACTCCACAATTTTAACCAAGGGCTTATATGGCAAAGAAAAAACGAGTTTCCACTGCGAAAAAACGCGCACCTGCTCGCAAAAAAACAGCGCGAAAAAAGATGAATCCCTGTTCCTGCACTTGCCCATGTTGCAAAAAAGCAAAAGGGTGCAAATGTTCTAAGAAAAGTTGTTCATGCCCATGTCCTTGCTGCGATGGTCCAAGCAAACCTCCTGCGGCTAAAAAACGCGTGAGTAAAAAGAAATAACAATAGAGGCGATTGCAAAACTCCCACCGGTTGTGTTAATTTGGTGGGAGTTTATTAGACCTCTTTCGAAACTAAGATTCTGTCGATTTTTGGGTTCTTTTGAGCCGAGTTTTCGATTCTTTTTGCGGGGATTGTATCTTGTTTCGTATACTATCCCCGCAAAAAGAATCGAAAATCGGCCAAAATAATCCCGAAAATCGACGAACCCTTAATTTCGAAAGAGGTCCCAAGGAGTCTCTAATGTCTCATCTCGAGCACTATTTTAAACGCGTAGACGAAAGCAAGAGAACCAAGTGCGCGATTGCTTTTCTTGCAGGTCTCGACCACATCAAGGCTGCTTGTCCTTTGATCGCGGATGCGATCTTGCAAGAGCTCAAGGACCAGCGTAGCCACTTAAAACTCATCGCATCAGAAAATTTTTCTTCTTTAGCTGTTCAGCTGGCGATGGGGAATTTGCTCACGGATAAGTATTCGGAAGGGGTTCCTTTTCACCGGTTTTATGCCGGTTGTGAAAACGTCGATATAATCGAAGCGGAATGCGCCAAAGAAGCCATGGCCTTATTTGGTTGTGATCATGCTTATGTTCAGCCTCATTCCGGAGCTGATGCTAACATGGTGGCGTTTTGGGGTATCTTGGTGCATAGAATACAAAACAAAGAGTTAGAGCGTTTAGGAAAAAAGAGCATTGATGAGCTAAGTCCTGATGAATATGAAAAGATAAGAAAATTATTGGTCGGGCAAAAGGTGATGGGGATGTCTCTGAATTCTGGAGGACATCTCACGCATGGTTATCGCCATAATATCTCCGCCAAGATGATGCAAGCTGTACAATATGATGTCGACAAGGAAACGGGGTTTCTCGACTATGCGGTTTTACAAGAACAGGTGAAGCGGGAAAAGCCAGCGATTGTGATTGCAGGTTATTCCTCTTACCCCCGACTCCTTAATTTTGCGAAGATGCGCGAGATTGCGGATTCCGTAGGGGCTACTCTCTTGGTGGATATGGCCCACTTTGCTGGATTAGTAGCTGGCAAGGTGATGAAAGGAGAGTTCGATCCCATTCCTTACGCTCACGTCGTCACCACAACGACTCACAAGACGCTCAGAGGCCCTCGCGGTGGTATGGTTTTGTGTCAGAAAGAGTACAAAGAGGTGATCGATAAAGGCTGTCCTATTGTATTGGGAGGCCCCTTACCTCATGTGATTGCTGCCAAGACGATCGCCTTTAAAGAGGCCAACACCTCTCAATTTAAACAGTATGCTCAACAAATTGTGAACAATGCCTCTACGTTAGCAAAAAGACTTATCTCAAAAGGGGTTAAAGTCACGACAGGAGGCACTGATAACCACTTGATGGTTTTTGATGTGGCTTCCAGTTTTGGGTTAACAGGAAGACAGGCAGAAAGTGCGTTGCGCGAAGCGAAAATGACCGTCAATCGCAACAGCATCCCTTTTGATGTCAATGGTCCTTGGTACACCTCGGGCATCCGCATGGGAACACCCGCTTTGACCACGTTGGGCATGAAGGAAAAAGAAATGGAGCAAATTGGCGATCTGATTTACGATCTACTCAAGAATTGCAAGCCAGGCCTTTCTGAAAAAGGAGAGGCGAGCCGAGCTAAAGTGGCGATTGATCCGGCCGTTTTGAAAACGGTACAACAACACATAGCGGACCTGTTGCAACGCTTTCCGCTTTATCCAGAGCTTGTAGTTGACTGACAATAGAGGGAATTAGAAAACTCAAACGAAAAAGAGTGATTTTTGGGGACTAAATTTTAAAACATTAATCTAACATAACAGGAGTTTACTATGCGCAATGAAGAGCCAGAGGATTTACCTGGGCACTCTCATAAGAAAATGTTCAGCTCGATCGATGATAAAGTCGATGAAACGCTCTTGCACGCGCGTCGCATATTTTTAGCTGATGCAGTAGACAACGATACTGCTAAAGATGTGATGAAAAAATTATGGTATTTAGATCTTAAAGATCCAGGAAAACCCATTTTATTCATCATTAACTCACCAGGTGGCTCTGTAGACGCTGGCCTTGCGATTTGGGATCAGATCAAAATGATTTCCTCTCCGGTGACAACGCTAGTCACTGGTCTTGCTGCTTCGATGGGGTCGATTTTAAGTCTATGTGCGGCTCCTGGTCGACGGCTTGCTACACCGCATGCGCGCTTCATGATCCATCAACCGTCGATTGGCGGAGTGATCCGAGGTCAGGCGACTGATTTGGAAATTCATGCTAAAGAAATTCTTAAGACGCGCAGTATCTTGGTTGATATGTATGTGAAAGCGACGGGAAAAGATCCCAAAACGATCAACACAGCCATTGAACGCGATACCTGGATGGATGCTCAAGAAGCAAAGGATTATAAACTCATTGATAAGATTGTTTCTTCTTTCAAAGAGATCTAATGAACATCCCTTTTTCCAAGTATCACGGAGCGGGGAATGACTTCATCATCATCGATAACCGCTCGGATTTTATTTTATTAAATCCTTCTCAAGTGGCTGCTATCTGCAATCGTCGCTTAGGTGTGGGTGCCGATGGGGTGATTTTATTGGAACGTTCATCTCTTGCTGATTACAGGATGCGCATTTTTAATGCAGATGGCAGCGAGCCTACCATGTGTGGGAATGGGCTTCGCTGTCTGGTTGATTTCATTGGGAAGCTGGGCTATGTTTCAGAAACTATCCTCGTAGAAGTGGCAGGACGTTTATTCACCTGTCAAATTGGTAGGGGAAAGATAAGCGTTAATCTGGGACCACCTCGCATCGACCATTGGCCGCTTGTCGTAGAAACAAGTCATGGAGCTCTGACGGTTTTTGTACTCGATACAGGGGTACCTCATGCTGTCATCTGGGTGGATGAGATTTCAGAGGTGCCGTTAGCTCATCTGGGAAGAGAATTGCGCTTCCATCCCTTTTTTAGCCCTCATGGTGTGAATGTCAATGTCGTTGAGAGCAAAGGCGAACAGGTGATTGCTTTGCGCACTTACGAAAGAGGCGTTGAAGGAGAAACCTTGGCTTGTGGCACGGGAGCTGCTGCTGCAGCTTTTGTCGCTGCACAATTAAAAGGTGGTGAAGCATGGTCTGTCATGACAAAAAATTCTTTAGAGGAAAATGTCTTTCATCCCACTTTATCTTTTCGATTTCCCTTTTTTAACGACACGGAGCGAGCCATAGAGATGGTGGGAGAAGCCCGCTGTGTCTTTACAGGACATCTCGTTACACTTTATAATTAAAAATTTTAGGTTACTCCTTTCAGGGAACCTAGGAGAGCATAGATAGCTTTAACCTGGAGCTACTTATGGAAAAGTCATTTTTGCTCATTATTGAAGCAAGAAATTATTTGTTTTTCTCAATTTCATAGTAATAATTCCCTCTTCTGTAGTGTTACTTCAGTAGTAAATTATTTTATTACCAGTAGGGGCATTTCTATTTAACGCTTACACATAAAAAAAATTAACATTTAAATAAAATAAATAAATAGGTATAATGCTAATCATAATCATCATATTTAATAACATTAGGAGATTTAACAATGTCATTGTCATTAACCCCTTTAACTTTACACGCGACACCGCAGCCAGCGCCAGCGCCTGTGCTTGCCCCTTCACAAACTACATCTAAGCACGCAATGACTGACATAAGGACTATCCCTAGCGCCGTTTTCGGGCGTATATTAAGCTTCTTTCCTGCTCGAGAAATAACTTGCACGTTTCATCATGTATGCAAAGATTGGCGTAACCTATCTCTCGTCAATGACGGTTGTCTAGATCTTTCTGGACTGCGCAATTTATCGGATAGCGATCTTAAAACCATTCTTGATAAAGCAAGTGGTGCTCGCATTACCTCTATCAATCTATCTAATTGCACAAACATCACAGATGTTGGCCTTGCGCATCTATCAAAACTCACATCTCTAAGCTCACTTAATCTAAGGGGATGCAAGATCACAGATACTGGCCTTGCCTATGTAGCAAAACTCACATCTTTAAGCTCACTTAATCTCGACTGGTGCACAAAGATCACAGATGCAGGCCTTGCCCATCTATCAAAACTCACACTCTTAAGCTCACTTAATCTAAGCATGTGCTATACGATCACAGATGCTGGCCTTGCCCATCTATCAAAACTCACACTCTTAAGCTCACTTAATCTATGCTATTGCGAAAACATCACCGATGCTGGCCTTGCCCATCTATCAAAACTCACACTCTTAAGCTCACTTTATTTAAGCGGGTGCAAAAACATCTCTGATGCTGGCCTTGCCCATCTATCAACACTCACACTCTTAAGCTCACTTGGTCTATACAACTGCACAAGGATCACAGATACTGGCCTTGACCATCTATCAAAACTCACACTCCTAAGCTCACTTTATCTATACAGGTGCTATAAAATCACAGATGCTGGCCTTGCCCATCTATCAAAACTCACACTCTTAAGCTCACTTTATCTAAACAGTTGCTATCAAATCACAGATGCTGGCCTTGCTCATCTCGCAACTCTCACATTTCTAACCTTACTTCACCTAGATGATTCGGGGGTTTCCTTGGATGCTGCAAAAGCTTTTAAGGCAAAACTGATTCCTGTTGCATTTAAAGACGCTGCATTCAGAGATAGAATGGATTATTACATCTACATGCTGGCTCCACAGCCCAAAGGGGGCGATGAGTGGGCGGGGAAGAACCGTTATGTTGATTTGGATCGTCTAAAATTAGCACAAGCACTTGCTAATTTGGAATTATCACGTCCAGAGCTTTTCAAAGAGCTATCGATTGCCCCTTTGCTCGACATCATCAATCAACAAAGCTCTACGGATCAGCTTGATCAGTCGTTGCAGAAGTTACCGAAAGAGACAAAAAATGCTATTTTTTACCAGGTCTATCAACTAGCTCCTGAGCCAAAAGAGGGCGATCAATGGGGAGAAAAGCACCGCTTTGATGATCTAGCGCGGTTTAGATTAGCTGTGATCGAGGTGATCAAAAGTCTCGCGTTTTCGTAGCTAAAGAGGCAATTGCAAACTCCCCGCCACAGCACAATCGCCCTTTTGAGCCATTAAGGCATCTTGCGTAACCTCATTTACCCGTTAAAATCGACTTCGGTCAGCTTTTGGAATAGGATCTACGTGATCAGGTTTGCATGCCTCTTTTCAATTGCTCTTTCCGGTAACCTAAAGTTTTTAATTGCACCCCTTTGAACATCAGAGGTTGAAAACATAGTCGATTCAAGGCATCTTGAAGAGTGGACTATTTGATACCTCGGCTCAAATATGGATGAGAAAGCTTTTTCTAAGCAAGACCTGGCAAAAGGAGCTGCCTTATTAAAGACCAAGCGTATTGGGCAGGTGTTGTTTTCTGATGGAACCTATCAAATTGAAATCAAAGAGCCTAAAGTCAAAACGCCATTTTGGCCCTTCATGCAGCTCGATGATTTGGGGCAGGTGATCGATAGCTTCTGTTCTTGTGAAAAAGCCGAAAAGACAAAAAGCTGTCCCCACTTAGCTGCTGCTTACTTGAAAATATTTAATCAACAGCTCCTTCCTCTCCATGTTCGGTTTCGCGACTCTCTGTGGAATCGGATGTGTCAACTAGCTAGTAGACGGCATGGATACGATGCTTCGATCTTACAAAAAAAACGATCAGGTTACGAAGCTTGCTCTGTGACAAACAAGTGCCTATTTAAGATACAAGGTACAACGACTGAATCGAAAAAACGTTTAGATGAAATTTTGTTCGATCGACAAGTTGAGACGGAAGAAACATCACTGAAATTTTCTAATTTACCACCTGAGGAATTGGCGCTATGGCGTCAAGGTCGGCCCAGTCATCAGTTGCGCTTTGAGCTTTCGTTTTGGTCAGATCTTGCTAAATGGTGGATGCTTCTGCAAGAGGATCAAGTGAAGTACACGCTTTCTTTTGAGCAAGAATCTCATCAACTACCCTCATGGATCTCTTTAAATTTTGCTCCCGTCACCGCTGGTTTTTACATTGCTGAGGTCAATTGGCCCCATCTGATCCCTACATTAAGTTCTGTCAATTCTCCTTTGCCCGTACATGAATTCCAACAACATAAGATTCAAGCGATTCACTACGATGTCGAACGGCGTCTCTTTCTCATTGAAAGTACTCCTTTGCAAAAAAGTGCTGCAGTAGAAATACCCAAAGAACAGGTATTGCAAGTCGGTGATTGGCTCTACGTGCCAACAAGCGGTTTTTTTCCTGCTCAAATCGATGAGATTTTCAATCAACCAGAAATCCCTTCGAAGCAAATTGCCTCTGTCTTAAATAAACACACGCAAATCATTCACAAGTATCTCGTGGGAACTTCGATCCATACTACTGGGGTGAAAGCAAATTACCAGATTTTTTTTGATGCTAATGAGAATTTGCACATCCGCTGTTCTGTGTTTGAACCTGGAGATTTATCACAAAAGCCCTCAGCTTTATTTGGGCATTGGGCTTACATCGATGGCAAGGGGTTTTACTTGCTAGAGGGATTGCTTTTTGAAGGAATAGAGAAGGTCATCAAACGGGAACAGATGAGCGATTTTATCAATCGCCATCGCGCTTGGCTTAATGGATTTGAAGGTTTTCAAACCCATGTGTACGCGATCGAATCTCAACTGCGCTTTAACATGAGCAAGGATGGTTTCTTGCAGTTTGAAGCAGCGCTTGATCTGTCTGACATCAGCGGGGAATTTGTCGATTTTGGAGAGTGGATTTTTCTTAAGGGTAAAGGTTTTTTCGCCAAAAAAGTGGGCAGAGGTGGAACCCATCTCTATTCAGGTCTAACGATCCATCCTTCCCAGCTCTCTTCCTTCATCAAAGCCAACCGAGAAGAGCTAGAACAGCTGAGAGGTTTTTTTAGTGAACATTCCCCCTTGGAAAAATGTGGTGTGGAAATCTTCATCAATGATGAGAGCAGCATTGTCGTTAGGCCACAGTTCACATTCAGATCGATTTACCGCTCTATTCCAGTACAATTATTTGGAGAATTTTCGTACGTGGCAGGAGAGGGATTTTGTGAAATTCCAGCTGAAAAACGACTGCCAGAAGCTTTCATGCGTGAAAGAACGATTAATAAAGAGGATGAGTCGTATTTCATCCATTACGAACTAGATCTCTTAAAACCCTTTGTCATTTCGATTCAAAAGGAGCTCATCAAACCGAGATATATCCATTTGCGCGTTCACAGCATGCAAAAATGGGAAAAAACCCCTACTTCGGAATGGTTATTGCGCGCTTCTTTAGAAACGGAGGTAGGAGAAATAGCCCTGTTTGATGTGTGGAAGGCTCTCAATGAAAATAAAAAGTACCTCTTTTCACCAGCTGGGATCATTCTGCTAAGACCGCCTCGGTTTAACTGGTTGAAAGCCATTTCAAAGCGCAAGTGGCTGCGTGACGGGCAATTTCTCAAGCTCAACACCTTAGATTGGCTGCGTCTGAGCGTGTTAGAGGAAATCGTTGTTCCTGACGGACAAACTGAAGAAGATAACCTCACAAAACAGCATTTGGAAACCCTGCAAACGTTTAAAACAGATCAACCCATCGATCTCACAGGATTTAAAAGCTCTCTTAGAACCTATCAAGAAGTCGGGGTGCATTGGTTGTGCTTTCTCCAAATGCATGGACTATCGGGGTTATTATGCGATGAGATGGGGTTGGGAAAAACGCACCAAGCGATGGGATTGCTCGCAGCCACTCACAATAAAAGTGAAGGCTCGGCAAAATTTCTTGTCGTGTGTCCCACGTCAGTGATTTATCACTGGGAAGAGTTGTTAAAGCGGTTTTTACCCCGTTTGCGCGTGGTGGTTTTTTATGGAATCGGACGCAGCCTCGACAATTTTAAAGAACAGGCAGATCTTTTGCTCACTTCATATGGAACTTTGCGCCATGAAAAAACCGCCCTTTCCGATATCCCTTTTGATATCGCCATTTTTGATGAAGCGCAAATTGCCAAAAACGCTCAGTCCCAAACTCATAAAGCATTGAAAAAAATAGAAGCAACCATGCGGCTAGGCCTGACTGGAACGCCGATCGAAAATCGCTTACTTGAACTCAAATCCCTTTTTGATATCGTCCTTCCAGGATACATGCCTCAAGAAGCCCAGTTTAAAGAGTATTTTGTCAATCCGATTGAACGCAATCAAGATCCTGAAAGGAAAATGCTGTTGGCTCGCCTGACAAAACCTTTCATTTTAAGAAGAAAAAAAACCGAGGTGTTGCTCGAGCTTCCTGAAAAGATAGAAGAGATTGCCTACTGCGATCTCTCTGTTGAACAAAAGGAACTCTACAACAAAACGTTCAAGCAACACAAAGAGGGCCTACTTAAGGATCTGGAGAACCGGCAGCAGATCCCTTACATGCACATCTTTTCCCTGTTTTCTACATTAAAACAGATCTGCGATCACCCGTGTTTAATCACCAAGCAATTCGATGAATTCCAAAAGCATAAATCAGGTAAATGGGACTATTTCATCGAGTTACTTCATGAAACGCGTGACAGTGGTCAAAAGTTAGTGATCTTCTCTCAGTATCTAGACATGCTAGATATGTTCGAAGCGTATTTAAAAGAGCACAAAATTGGTTTTGCTGGGATCCGAGGGAACACACGCGATCGCAAAGCTCAGTTAGACAAATTTCGCACAGATCCCCAGTGCGAAGTGTTTTTAGCTTCCCTCCAAGCTGCAGGTGTGGGAATCGACTTGGTTTCAGCCTCGGTCGTGATCCACTACGATAGATGGTGGAATCCCGCGCGAGAAAACCAAGCCACAGATCGCGTTCATCGGATTGGGCAGAATCGCGGAGTTCAAGTGTTTAAAATGGTGACCAAGGGAACGATCGAAGAGCACATTCATCAAATGATCGAGAGGAAAATGGGACTCATAGAAGACGTGATTAGCTTTGATGAGCAAGATCAAATCAAGAGCTTTGACCGTCATGAACTTCTGGAATTACTGCGCTCGATCAGCGATGAGATCGAAAAACCATGATTACTAAACTCAAAGCCGCAGAGAGCTTGGGCTAAATCATCGAAAGCGAGCAGCAGAAAAACATGATTTGCAGGATACGCCTGATTAGCACGATAAAAAAAATATTATGTTGAGGCAATTGCAAAACTCCACGACCCAGTAAAATCGCCCTTTTTAGCTATTTTGCCACCCCATCCCCGAGCCCTACTCGCTTGGAGTATGTGCTCGGGGATGGGGCACAGCTGCAACCTAAGATGGTCCTAGTTAACTCAGATTGTGGTAACTCCCTCTCTTTTTTTTCATCGTGCATATCAAGCATATCTTGTTCATCTTGTTTTGTTTGTTGCTCGAACCTCAGACTTAATCCCTTGTGGGCTAATTCAAAAAAATTGCTGAATGGGTCTAGGAATGTGGGCTTAAATATGAGAGATTTGCGATTTTAAAAAAGTGTCTACTAAGGCTTGGAAAAATGTCCTTTCTAGCAGCCTTGAGTAGAGATTGGATTTTATTCACGAAGAGTGTAAAATCGTCCATTCATCTCGTAGGATTTATGAGCAAACAGATCAAACTAGCTCTAGTAGGGCGCCCCAATGTAGGAAAATCAGCTCTTTTTAATTGCATTTGCAAAAAAAGAATTGCCATTGTTGATGAAGCCGAGGGGATCACGCGCGATCGCCTCTATGCTCCTGCTGATTTTTTTGGTCAGTCGTTTGAAATTATCGATACCGGGGGAATCGATCCCCATTCCAAGGCTGCCTTCCAAGAGGAAATTAGACGTCAGGCAGAGATTGCCATTGAAGAAGCGGATGTGCTCATCATGGTTGTCGATCTCCTCGCTGGCCTCACAGCTCTTGATGAGTATGTGGCGCGCCTCTTGTTGAAAACCGGTAGAAAAGTGATCTTGGCAGTCAATAAAATTGATGACCATTCTAAAGTCGATCTGGTCTATCCCTTTTATGCCTTGGGCATTTCCACCGTTGTTCCCGTCTCTGCCATTCACCACTTTCAAATTGCAGAATTGCTCGAAGCGGCTTTTAAAGATGTTGTCTTCCCTCAAGAAATAGAAGAGAAGCATGACAGCATCCGTGTGGCGATTGTGGGTAGACCGAATGTCGGGAAATCTACACTTGTCAATTACTTGCTCGATGAAGAGCGATGCGTGGTCAGTCCCATTGCAGGAACCACACGCGATAGCATCGATGTCGACATTGAAGCGGAAGGAACACACTTCACATTAATCGATACCGCAGGCATTCGCCGTAAGAAATCAGAAAAAGAAGTTGTCGATAAGTTTGCCGCCGTGCGCACAGAACGCGCTATCGACCGCGCCGATGTGTGTGTGCTTGTCATAGATGCTGTTCATGGGATGGGAACGCAAGAAAAGCGGATTGCTCACGAAATCGAAGCTCAGGGAAAGGGATGCATTGTCTTGTTCAATAAATGGGACTTGGTCAAAGGGTTCCGCATGGAGCACTGCCGCAAGAGCTTTGAATACGACGTGCCCTTTCTTCTTCATTGCCCCTCATTATTTGTTTCAGGTCTCGATGGTCGCAATCTCAATCAGTTGTTCAAAACGATCAAAGAGGTCGATGCTCAACAGACGCGACGGATCACCACAGGTCAGCTCAATAAATTCTTAGAGAAGGTGGTGCAGCAGTACCATCCTCCTATGTTGCAAGGGAAGCGCTTGAGAATTTATTACATGGCTCAAGTTGATATCCAACCCCCGCGCTTTGTTCTCTTTGTCAATAACCCGAATTTAATGATCGATTCGTACAAAAAATATCTCCTCAATCAATTCCGTGAGACCTACCAATTCACAGGTGCTCCGATTGAATTCATTCTCAAAGCGCGTTCTTCCAAACGGCAAGATTCAGCTAAGAAAGAAGAAGTTCCCGAGACTGTAGAAGAAGAGGTAGTGGATGAAGAAGATGATCTTGAAGAAGCAGATCTCTCTTTCCTCGATCCCTCTTACTTCGAATAAAGCTTAAGGGACGGGGTCGTAGTTGTAGAGTTTGCCTTCGCTTTCGATTTTTTGGTAGTGCCAGTCGTCGCCGTTTTCACGCAGTAAGCGATCACATCCCATGACAAAGCCTTTAATGAAGCCGTATTTTTGGATAGCTTCTTTCATGTAACCAGAGGAAGAGGGGCGAAAATGGCTGCGAGGGCCATCTACTGGAGAGAGAACTTGTTGGTGGAAGTTGATGATCTTTTCAGCTACTTGGGCTGCTAGGGAAGGGGAAGAAGATGAGGATTGTGTTTGGATGGGTCGTGCTAAATCGGCATCTTTGCCCCAAGGTTCATGGAATCCTGGTCTTGCATAAAGTGTTAGAGGAAGTAAGCAGAAAATAACGATAGACCTCTTTCGAAAATAAGGTTCTGTCGATTTTGGGGTTCTTTTGAGCCGAGTTTTCGATTTTTTTTGCGGGGATTGTATCTTGTTTCGTATACTATCCCCGCAAAAAAAATCGAAAATCGGCCAAAATAATCCCGAAAATCGACGAACCCTTAATTTCGAAAAAGGTCTAAGCTTAAAACGCATAATTTAACATCAGTACGGGAAAAAGTCCCTCTTGGTTCATCATCGGTGTGGTAAGGCGCTCGTAGAGGCGTTCATTGTAGTACTTGGCTTCTAGTCCGCCTCCGTAAATGCCACCAAAGTACCATCCAGCCTCAAAACTTGTGAAGATAATGCCAGCGGGGATATTCCCATCGATAAAAAAATAAGTGGAAGCGCCGATGAAAAGCCCGTTGAGTAAAAAAGCGGTGATAGCGGATTGTTTTTGGCCCAGGTAATAGTATCCGGCCCCGGGAAGAACAGCGTTAAGAGCTTGAGCTTTTCCTACAGATTTTTTTTCTAGGGTATACGTGGTTAAAAAATTATTGAGATAACCAGGGCGAGGATCAACTGTTTCTATGCGAGCTATATCTCCCGAGACAAGGGCGTTGGAGAGATAAATTTTTTGAGCTTCTTCGGGAAAAAAGCACTGAATGAGTTGAAGCATTCTATGCGTTTGACGCTCATCCTGTTCATGGTAATAAGCATCGTACATGATGATCAGCATATCGCGAAGTGCGGGGAAACTGATGTCGGCATGTTTTAGAGCGCTGTGTTCAAATGTGTAGATCACATCCGTCCATTTGTGTGCGATGTAGTAGCTGTAGAGGATTTCATACTGGATTTCGAGAAGACGCCCTTTTTCTTCCGGGGGGATGAGCATCTCAGCTCGTTTGAAACAGATGATCGATTGGTAAAGATCGAGTTGTTGGGCAAAGCGCTGAGCTAGCCACATCTCTTTTCCCCAGTCTTGAGAGCGCTCCTCTTCGGTTAGGGGGTGGAAAGGGGAAGGCAACGTGTGTAGATAACGATCTTCTACCACACAATTAAGGGTGGGCTCAATCTGATCAGGAACGCGATGGCACGCAGTCAACCCGCAGAGCAGGATGCATGTGCAGAGTAGATGTTTATTCATCTTCAGGTAGTTTCACCGTATCTAACCCTTCGTCAAATTCTTCTTTGAGGACAGGTAAGCGCGCTTGATCTTTAAAGAGCCATTCCTGGCGCTCTGTGATCTGCTTATATTCCTCAACAGTGTCGACGATCTGAGGGCGTACGAAGATGATAACATTCGCTTTTTGATTTTGGCGATCATTTTCGCTAAATAAGGCTCCAACGACAGGTAAACTTCCCAAGCAGGGGATTGCGGTGCGGAAATGGGATTTGCTATCGTTGATCATCCCGCTTAAAACTAAAAATTTATTATCTGGCACATGAACGCGCGTTTCCATGTGGGTATGTGAGGTCGTGATACCAGTTAGCACGAGGCTATTGGTAGAACTTGCGCCACTCACTACCTGTGAAAGATCCTGGACAATGTCTAGGGTGACCACGTCATTTTCGCCTAACATGGGCGTGATGGTCAATGTCACACCTACGTCGCGGTATTCAATGTTAGAGGTCGTGGTCGTATTGCTTTGCGAGTTAGTGACAATCGCACCCGTGTAGGGAATGTTGCTACCGACAAAGATTGTCGATTGACGGTTGTCTTGTGTGATAATTTTCTGGTTGATCACCACACTCGTGTCGGTATCGAGTTGGATGGCGTTGAGAAGAGATCCCAATGAAATGAACGATCTTCCCTTGTGCATGATGATATCACCAATGACCCCTAAGTCAAAGCCCGTGCTAAATGGAAGAGTGGTGTTAGTGGGTGTCGTCGTGGCATTAATCGCTTGAAGAGGTACAGCAAGTCCTGTAGGAACTGAACTTCCTGAGCTACTACTAACAGGAAAGTTGCCGGTTTGGAAAATCGTTTTATCGAAATACTTGACTTGACTTCCCCACTGAAGTCCAAAATTCTGGCTGTTGGAAAGTGTGGTATTAATCACGAGCACTTCAATGAAGACCTGTCTCAAAGGAACATCGAGATTTGCGATCAGATCCTTCATTTTTGATAGGATATCTGCTTGTCCAGTTGCGAGAAGAGAGTTGGTAACCTGGATCCACTGCAGCGATTCTATGGCTTCAGCTAATGCGACATTCGGTGTACTACCTTTTGTCAAATTCGCAGCCACTTGCTTAAGAGCGCCTTGAATATCAATACCCGTGTGGTACTGCAATTTGTAGACGAGAAAACTCGTGTTATCGATCGATTCAATGGAAGGGGTGGTAGATTCACTGCTTGCCACATCAAATTTCTCTAGAAGTCCTTGCGCACGAGTAATAGCATTCTCATCACCTGAGATAAGTAGGGTATGTGTTTTAGGGATCCATTTCATGTTGTCAATGACGTCAAAGAAAGCGGGATCAGAAACTCCCGACATCTTGAGGTTCTGCTTGAATTCACACAAGATACCAATCAGTTCATCGCCCGGGAGATATTTTGGAGTGTAAATCACGAAAACAGCAGCAGCTCGTTCGGGAGCAGCTCGTTCGGGAACGGGGATGCCGCCTGTGTCAAATTTTTTGGCTAGATCTTCAATGCGCTGGAGTGCCGTTTGTGTACCTGTAAAGAGGACAGAATTATTTTCTCGAATCAATTTCATCGAATTGATCGCTTCGGCAACTTCTTGATCATCGGGATTGGATTTTTTGAGCTCAGTGCCAAAAGCTCTCATCGAAATCATGAATTTATCAGGATCAGAATTTTGCAATTTGTAAAGGAAAAAGGTAAGATTGCCGACTTTTTGAATGGAGGAGAGGGCTTCACTCGTATCAATGGTCGTGAGTAGGTCTTTTATTTTGTCAAGGCTGCCTTGAGAACCTGTGAACAGAATAGAATCAGTGGATTCGACATAACGCGCTGTACTCAGGGTTTGAGAAAATTCTGCGTCATTTAAACCTGCAGATTTTAGATCACCAGCTAAATCGTTGAGGATGAGTTGAATGTCTTTAGCGGGTAAAAATTTGGGTTTATAAATGAAAAAGGCTTGAGCACCCACTGGGGCGCCAGAAGCAACGTCAAAATCGACAAGTAAGGTTTTGATCTGTTCAATCGCGTCGGGAGATCCAGTGATCAGTAAGGAATTGTTCGATTTCACCCATTCGATGCCGTTAATGGCTTTGATCAGATTTTGATTCTGCAGGTTTGATGTAGGTAGTTTAGAGGAGATATGTTTGAGCTCCTCAATGACTGTTTCGCCTTGTGCGCTTTGAAGTTTATAAAGGTAAAAACCTTGAGAAAGTTGTCCTGTTACCTCGCCTGGACCATCGATTGTTGACAATAGCGCTTTCAATCGATCGACGGTAACAGAATCTGCTGTCACCATGAACGATTGCGTCGTGGCGTTCCACTGCATTGCCTCGATGGCTTTGGCTAAATTTTGGTCGGGAACAGAAGTGGATTTCTTTAAGGGAGGAAGGAGAGCTTGGAGTCCTTGCTCGATCCGATCCGGTGAGGCATACTGGGGCTTATAGATGAACACTTCTGAGGCTTGGGTCGTTCCCAATCCTGGAGCATCCATAGCAATGAGCATCGCATGGATCCTTTCTAAGGATTGCGGATCTCCCGTAAACAGGATTGAATTAGTAGAGGGTTTCCATTGAGCAGATTCAAGTGTTTGTAAAAAAGATTTATTAGCTAGTCCAGATTTCTTTAAATCATTGCCGGTTTCGACAAGGGATTGATAGAGCTGCTCTCCATTGCGATTCTGAGGAGTAAAAATCAAAAACGTCGATTTGGAATGCACTTCGGGACCCGAAACCACGTCAAAAGTGGGGAGAATATCTTTCAATTTCTGAAGAGCATTTGGAGTGCCGGTGAAAATAAGAGAATTTACATCTTCAATCCAGCTCAGACTTTGAATCGCACGGATGAGGTCTTCATCAGGATGGGAAAGAGCTTCAAGTCGTGAACGCATCTGATCCAAAGAAGCTGCAATTTGGTCTTCTTTTGCTTTTTGGATCTTGTAAATGAAGAATGTCTCTTTACCAGTCAGTGGAGAATCGAGAGAAGAGAGAATGTCTTTGAGTTTCCCAATGGTATCTTCATCTGCTAAGAAAATGAGGGAATTTGTATCTTCAGCAACTTCCAGTCCCTGAATAGCTTGTTCTATGGAAGGTTGGATGATGCCTCGTGCTTTCATTTGCGCAGCGATTTGTTTGAGTCCTACGATGAGCTCATCAGGAGTGCTATTTTGGATTTTGTAGATGAAGACAGTTTTCTTTGCCATCGGCCCCAATACCATGGGCTTAGCAGGTAGATCGAGATCTTCCATCACAGCGAGGGAGCGCTCGATCAAATAGGGGGTGGATACGATGAAAATCGAATTGGTTTCTGGCTGAGAAACGAAAATGAGAGGATTGCCATCAGTAAAGGGTGTTAAAACGCGCTGAGATAGAGCAATCAGTTCATCAGGTGCGATGTTCTTGACAATGTAAGTATCAATTTCAAGAGGACTATGAGGGCTGTCGAGACTCGTTAATAGCTGAGCAATTTTGTCGACATTAGTTGTGATATCAGTGACGATGAGCTGCCGCGTTTCATTGGAAACTTCGATAAGCGCAGCGTTTGATGTCATGGGACGAATGATGCCGGCTATAGTGTTCGCATTGGCATTTTTGATTCGAAAGACTCGCGTGACAAGAACAGAGTTTTCCGCTTTCGAATCTGGTAAATCCGAAGAGATAATTGTGGGAATTTGTCGGACATTGCTATTGTTTGTGATGAGTACATTGTTCCCTTGTTCTAGCAGGATCAAATCGTGCATCCGCAAAACTTGAGCTAATGCTGACATCACATTTTTGGCAGTGACGGGTTCTTCCGAAACAACCGTTACGGTGAACTGTAAATTCTCTTCTTCAAAGACAAAATTTAGTCCTGTCAATTTGCTAGCAAATCGGATGAACTCGATGATGCTGACGTTATTAAAATTGATCGTGTACGTGTCTTTCTCTGCGGCAGTATCTTCTTTAGCAGAACTTTGGGCTGCAGCTAATAGGAGCTCACTCCCATCAGAACTATATGCGCCAAGTGTTTGAAAGAAAGATAGGAAGGAGGTGCACAATGCAATCTCGAGCCAAAACCGCTTCCGGAATTCTTTCATAGCCTAAAAAACCTCAGTATATTTACTCTAGCAACCGAGAAAAACTAAAGAACTTGTATCGAATCCTAAAATACTTTTTGTATTATTGTAAACGATATACCGACCTTGAAGGTAAGAACATGAAAAAATCTGAAAAAAAAATACCCTTATGCCGTATGGAATACACCAAAGACATCGCAGGACAAGAAGTGCTTCTGAAAGATGGAAAATTTCAAGTGATGATGGAATGGGAAAAGCCTTACATGGAAGCATGTATTGATGCACTGCAGCCACGAGGGTGTGTGTTAGAAGTGGGATTTGGTTGTGGTTACTCAGCAAACCGGATTCAGCACTACCATCCTAAGAGTCATACGATTATCGAATATCACCCTGTCGTCGCTGCTAAAGCACGTGAATGGGCAAAAAATTTTCCTCATGTGACCATCGTTGAAGGGACGTGGCAGGATATGCTCCCCACTCTCGGTGTTTTTGATGCGCTATTTTTTGATGATTATCCTCTGCAGACAGAAAGTGAACTGCAGCAATTAGAGCAACAGAGTGAACAATCTTCTTTTCTCCTCCAATCTGGAAAAAATTTAGTTAGTGAAGTGCATGAAAAAATCCCACACTTACAATCGATTCGCTATACGAAGCAAGATTTAGAGTTTTTTTTGAAGCAACTTGAATCTCAGCAGGTGAATAGCACACATCTGTATCGATTTTTGAATGAACTTAAGGAGCAAGAGCAGATAACGGTAGAACAGTATCAAGAGTTGATCCAAGAACTCTTGAAGCGAGGTCTATTACAACAAGAAGATCTCATCGAGACAAACACGGTTGTTACGCGAGCAACTCAAGATCGCTTTTTTCACTTCTTGAAGCAGTGTCTTGCCTACCATATGCGCCGCGGATCTAGATTTTCCTGCTTTTTAAGCGGGCCCTCCTTTGTCCACGAGAACGTGATGTTCTACAATGAAATCATCGCCAATCCCGATCTTGACTACACAGAAAAAGAAATACCCATTGAAGTGCCTAAGCACTGCACCTACTACACCGCCCCCACCGCCCTCGTCATTACCATCGAAAAAATGAAGTGAGTTTTGAGTGGTACTGCATAACCTTCAGCGAAGCCTAGGGCGATTAAAAAGAAAACATATCCCTATCGGTCATGGGGGAGCCAGAGATCGCTCTACGTTTAGCCACACTTCTAATATCCCGTTCGCTGTCGTTATTGTGCAGGGGAAGGCCCGGGCGATCAAGCGCTTTCAGCATTTTCTTGGACGGTATATGTTTGGTAGCCTTTAAAGCGAGATCCTTCCGGGACTCCCTTGGCCAGAACGCGCACTTCTCACTACAGGAAGGTGCTCATTCGTCGTCGTCGGATGAAGCCTCAATAAGATTAAATCTACAATTAGGGCAGGTATTCTTCTGAGTTAGCCAAGGCAGAAGACAGGCCTCATGAAAAAAATGACCACAAGCCGTCGTCACTCGTTGATTCATATCGCTCAAGGTTTCCTGGCAAATGGAACAAGACTCTTCCTCTTTCTTAGAAACTTCTACAGCGAGTTTTAGTAATGGAAGCCTAGCCAAGTGCGCCAGACCTGCATTTGTGATGTTATCGCAGTAGCGTAGATCAAGTGAGCTTAAGAGTGTGAGTTTTGATAGATAGGCAAGGCCAGCATCTGTGATGTTATCTCCCCCTCTTAGTCCAAGTGAGCTTAAGAGTGTGAGTTTTGATAGATGGGCAAGACCAGCATCTGTGATGTTTCTGCACCCGCTTAGATCAAGTGATCTTAAGAGTATGAGTGTTGATAGATGGGCAAGGCCAGCATCTGTGATGTTTCTGCACCCGCTTAGATCAAGTGATCTTAAGAGTGTGAGTTTTGATAGATGGGCAAGGTCAGTATCTGTGATGTTTTTGCATCTATTTAGATCAAGTGAGCTTAAGAGTGTGAGTTTTGATGGATGGGTAAGACCGGCAACTGTGATGTTTTTGCACCTATTTAGATCAAGTGAGCTTAAGAATGTGAGTTTTGATAGATGGGCAAGACCAGCAGCTGTGATGTTTCTGCACTGGCTTAGATCAAGTGAGCTTAAGAGTGTGAGTTTTGATAGATGAGCAAGGCCAGCATCTGTGATGTTATCTTCCCCTCTTAGTCCAAGTGAGCTTAAGAGTGTGAGTTGCGATAGATGAGCAAGGCCAGCATCTGTGATCTTCTGGCACCCTCCTAGTTCAAGAGAGCTTAAGAGTGTGAGTTTCGATAGATGGGCAAGGCCAGCATCTGTGATGTTATGAAAGGGCGCGCTTAGATCAAGGGAGCTTAAGAGTGTGAGTTTTGATAGATGGGCAAGGCCAGCATCTGTGATGTTTGTACAATTAGACAGGTCAATAGAAGTAATGCGAGTACGACTTGCTTTATCAAGAATGGTTTTAAGATCTCTATCGGATAAATTGGGCAGTCCAGAAAGATCTAGACAGTCTTCGTGAACGAGAGGTTGGTTACGCCAAGCTTTACATACTTGACGGATGCTAGTTATTTGTTGAGTAGGAAGGAAGCTTAATATACGTCCGAAAATGGTGCTAGGGATAGCCTTTATGCCAGTCGTAGCGTTTTTGGGTGTAGCTTGTGCAAGCACAGACGCTGGCTGCGCTGTCGCTTGTAAAGTTAAAGGAACTAAGCCGAGCAATGACATTATTAAATGTCCTAGTGGTGATTGCTAATGATATTATATTCACGACTTCATTTTATTTAAATGTTAAATTTATTATTATATACCGCATTGAATTAAAAAATGTAATTGTAAAAGTAAGAAAAAATCAAGTGTTATAGATTTCCATTTAACAAAAATTCCAACCCATGATCATTTTTTTTGAAAGATTTTTTTTGAATTCTGTGGAAAATTTAGATAGAGGCAATTGCAAAACTCCCCGCCACAGAAAAATCGCCCTTTTGAGCCATTTTGCTGTAGCGGGGAGTTTTGCAATTGCCTCGATAGCTATTAATCGGGCTGCTTCGTGCGCTCGTTCCCCGCCGGACTTATGTCTCGGTGGTGGGGCCCCTCTTCGCGTTGCTCGCAGAGGTCCTTCATTCTCCCTTCGGCAACAAGATAATTTTTCCTTTCAACTAGCTGCTCTTTTAAAAAGCTTAAGGAAGGGTATGCGTAGTTTTTGTGATCCTGCAATCATGAGAATGAATTTATCCTTGCGTATACTGCCAAATCAATCTCGTTAGAACTATTGGCATGCTTGGTAGAAAAAGGGAAACAATGTTGTCGTAATATGTGATCGTCCTTGCTCTAATGTCTCCGGGTTGCAGATTCTGTGTAGACAACCAACATATATCTACAACAGGTTTTTCGGGTCTTTGCCGTTTTCTCCCTATCACGCGCGAAACCCCTACTAAACTTTCTCCTACTAATCGTTCACCGCTCATGCCAATTATATGCTCACTTGTTGGGAAACACTGTACACACCAGCTTTGAAATACGAACACTACTTTCTGTTGTTGATTCCCGCTGTTAATGCGTTGCTCTTCCGTAATAATTTCTAAAACTGATCCTGGTTGAAATTTTTTACGATCATATTTAAAAGCCTTCATAAAGGCTTCTAAAGAGTGCTGCCTATTGGGAACTAATGTAACCGATGCCATGGGTTTCTCCTTACGGGATAAATTTTTTCAGCTGCGGCGATCACTATGACTTTTTGAATTTAAAAAATCTACCGATCAACGATGCAAATTAAGAACAGGCATTTTCGACTTGTAGAGGCCACATTCCGCACACTGCTCCGTAGGGTGCCGTAGATGTTATGATTTTTTGAATGCAGCGAAGAGGGAGTAGGTCAAAAGAAGTCTGAGAGTGCCTTATTGAAGATTTTTTAATTTTTATTAGACTTATAACCAGTATCTTAAGATTGCATTATGCTCGAAACTGACAAATGTCGATTTTGAGCATAATAGATTGATGTAAACATTCTGCTCATTTAATATAGACTATATGAAACCATTTGTCGGAAGAGATAACGAGTTACGAAGGCTGGAAGACCTGTCACAGTCAGGTCGAGCCTGTCTTGTTGTCATTAAAGGGCGTCGTCGAATAGGGAAAAGTCGTCTTGCCGAAGAATTTGGAAAAGATAAGGTTTTTTTGCCTTTTAGTGGGCTGGCTCCAGTTAAAGGGGTAACGGCACAGAATCAGCGTGATGCCTTCGCTCGCGAACTTGCGACTTTGTTTAATCTTCCCCCTTTTACTTTCACAGATTGGAGTGATGCTTTTGCTCATCTATCAAGACATCTCACAGCCAAATCCACTGTCATTCTCTTTGATGAAATTTCGTGGATGGGTTCAAAAGATCCGACATTTATCTCTAAGTTAAAAGTTTGGTGGGACCTTGTCCTGCAAAACCATCCATCGATTATCCTTATTTTATGTGGCTCTATTTCGACTTGGATTGATAAAAACATCATCAATAGCACAGCTTTTTTTGGTCGAGTTTCTCTCTATCTGGAACTTACAGAGCTATCGATTCCACAATGCAGAGAATTACTGAATCTTCAAGGCTTCAAAGGGGCAGATCTCGACTTTTTTAAGATTTTGAGTGTGACGGGAGGAGTGCCTTGGTATCTCGAACAGATTCAGACTCATCAAAGCGCTGATGAAAATATTAGACGCCTCTGTTTTGAAAAAAACGGCCTTTTGGTGCACGAATTTGATCGGATTTTTAATGATCTTTTTAGCTTTAGAGGAGAAATCTATAAAAAGATCGTCACTCACTTAAGTCAGGGAATGAAAGACCGGACTACTCTGCAAAAGACAATGACTTATTCGCCGAGCGGCACACTGAGCCATCATCTTAAATCTCTTGAAATCTGTGGATTTGTCAGCAAACATCCAGACTGGTCTTTAAAAACAGGTAAGCCTGGAAAACTGACCCTGTATCGGCTTTCCGACAATTATCTTCGCTTCTACATCCATTATATCGAACCCAATCTTACGAAAATTGAGCAAGGGTCGTTTTTAGAAGTCTCGCTTTCGAGCTTACCTGGATGGGAACCTATGCTTGGCTTCCAACTCGAAAACCTTTTGCTGAAAAATAGATCTCTTCTTTACCAGGCGCTTGGAATTCACGTTCAGGATGTCGTTATTGATAATCCCTATTTTCAAAAAGCCTCAGGTCGCAAAAAAGGGTGCCAGATTGATTATCTGATTCAAATGCATTCTAACACCTTTTTTGTCTGTGAAGTCAAAATGCGCCGTCGTGAATTGGGGCTTGAAGTGATCGATGTAATGAAAACCAAAATAGCTTCTCTTACTCTTCCAAAAGGCTTCGGGATTTCGCCTGTTCTGCTTCATTTAGGTCCAGTCTCCGACGCTCTATTAAGCAGTCGCTATTTTTATCGTATCATCGATATCGCTGATTTGTGAGCAATTAGGAAATGTCAAAATTGATTGTTAGAGGCAATTGCTTCTCTGTCTGTCGAATGTTTAATCACGTTAGACCATGATGAGTAGAAAATTCTTTTTAAGATGCTTTTAGAAGTCCTTGAATTTTTAAACTTGTTGCTTCTAGATGTTCTAATAGCTCTTTAGTAGAAAGTGCTTTTCTAGATGCTTCTAGTTCAGGTGCTTCTAAATGTTCTAATAACCTTTTTGTTTCTTGAATTTCTAACCTTGTTGCTCCTAGAATTTGTAACCTTCTTGTCTCTTTATTTCCAGTACAGCAACCAAATCTACTGTAGAAGCTACTCAAAACTATAGAATAGGTGTTACCCGTCTTCTTTCCAAAGTTATCGTTGTAATACCGAGTAATTTCTTGACAGGACATAGTATCCAGGGTTCGTGACATAGTATCCATAGCATCTAGTGCTTGTAACATATTATCTAGGAATTGTGTAGGTCCTTGAGCTGTAATTGACATATTAAACCTCTGGTTACAGCTGCATGATATAATTATTTTTATTATTATAAATCAATAAAAATTTATCGCTATGTCCTAGATGCCTCGACCTATGAAATGGTAGGCCTTTCATTCTTGGAAAACAAAATAAAAAATTAAACGATGCGTTGGATGGAGAAGATGGCTTTGGGGTAGAGATTGGGGAGGGTTGCTTTTTTAAGGATAGCTTCTGCTTGGCGCTGGGCGGAGAGAAGGAGGTTTTCTGTAATCGCCTCTTCGAGCAGACGATGGAATTGCTCGATTTCTTGAGGCGTGCTGTCTGGCAAAGGCATGAGAGTGTCGAAGATGAGAACATCGCTTTCATTCCAGTTGTCGCTGATTTCTGAAAAGTCAGCATTGAGGAAAGCGCCCAGGAGGGGATTGTCGGAGGTCAATTGCCGAGGTTTCGCATAGCCTTCAGGTAGATGATAGAGCGCATCAAACCCGCAGGAGAGGTAACTCAGTCGATCTTTTCCAGGGTCGAGGGAAAGGATCGCTAGAGCCAGTTGTTGGCGTAAATCTTCGCAGAGCATGCGGTTGAGCTGAGAAGCACACTCTCGCAATTGGAAGGTCTTAGGGGAATTTAATGTGAATTGTTGCATGTACATCGCGAGCATCCCTTTCAACGTAGCGATGTAAGCGACGGATTCAGGAGATAGGATAGATGAGGCTCCCAAAAAGATGACAAAGGTATTATCGGGTAGATGGAAGAAATCGTAATAGAGGCCCATTTGGTTGATTCCTTTGGCACGGGCAAGCCCTAGGTCCATTTGTGGCCAAGAGGGGAGCATGACGGGTGAAAGAGCAGTGCTTGCTTTTAGAAGCGATTCTTGGAATTCCTTGAGTAGATCAGCACCTGGCTTTTCCCGTTCTAAATCGCCAGAGGTCAAGTACTGAGAGACGTCTTGAATGAAATCGGAGATTTTTTGGTAGCGCTCTTTGGGAGAGACAGCGAGAGCTTTTTTTGCGATGAGTTTTAGCCCTTTGGGCAGTCCAGATAGGTCAACTTGTCCAAAGCTGAGTTTGCCGATAATGAGCTCATACAGTACAACGCCTAAAGAGTAAATGTCGGAGGCAAAAGTCACTAGAGAAGGGTTTTCTTTTTGCTCAGGACTCATGTAGTGAGGCGTTCCTAGAAAGCGACTTTCTGTGGGTATCTTACTTTCATCCGTTTCTTCATCGTGTAGCTGCGCTACGCCAAAATCGATCACGCGTATTTCCCCTTCTTCATCGATGAGGATATTTTCTGGTTTCAGATCGCGGTGAATGACTCCGTGAGAATGGAGATGGTGTAAAGCAAAAGCTACCTGTAAGACAATTTCCAAAGCCCGTCGGAGGGACAAACAGTGTTGGAGGATAAATTGTTTAAGAGAGATTCCATGGATCAGCTCCATGGCAATATAAAGTCCTTTTTCCCATTGTCCTTGACCATAGAGTTTGACAATGTTGGGATGGTTGGTCATTTCGATGATGTGAGCTTCTTGTAAAAACCTTTCGACGGCTTCGGGGTGAGTGACATAGGCGGGAGAGAGAACCTTGATCACAAGAGGCTGACGCGTTTCAGGATGATGGCCGAGATACAGAAGGCTCATTCCTCCTTGACCGAAGAGGGCTTCGATGGGATAGGGCCCGATTTTTTCTGGAATAGGGGGTGGGGTCTCACCTGAGGTGAGATCGGGAAGGGTGGATTGTTTATAAAAAGACTGATCGACCATTATTCTCCTAAATGTAGGATTTTCACACCTAACATTTCGCCGAGTTTAATGAGTTCCCCTTTTGCGACCTTTTTGCCTGCAATGGAAATGTCGACACCTTGTTCAGGTCTAACGGGAATTTCGAGAATATTGCCCGGTTTTAGCTGCAAGAGTTTGTCTAAATTCATTTTCAAGCGCGCTACTTCTACGGTGAGAGAGAGCTGGATCTCGTGAGTTGCCGTCAAACGCTCGAGGGGATAACCCTCTTGATCTTCTGAAATCCACAAGGGCTCTTCTTCATTGGATTCATGCTCTGATGAGGGAAGCAGTTCTTCATTGTCATCGGATGGTTCTTCAGGAGTGTTTTCATTCATAGTGTCCTCATAGTAAAAAGCATAATCGACAATTTTTAAACTCTCTTCTTTAAGCCGCACGCGTAAGAGAGGTTTTTGATTTAAAACAAGAGTAGCTGTTCCTTTTCTTGTTTTGGGATCAAAAGAGCACTGCTCGAGCACAACAAAATCTCCGACCGTCACCTGCTTCCAATCATTGAGCGTAAGACGCGTTTGTCCCACTTCTAACTTAAGAGGAACATCGATGTGTTGCGTCATCGAACTGCCAAGGGGAGAAAAGGCTCTGGTGCTGAAATGGGACTTGAAGGCTTGTCGGAAAGCAGAGGGGAGCACAAGGCGCGCCCAAATAGGCTGCTTAGGACCATGAAGACAGACATCAAGACATAAGGTCGGTTCTTTGGGAAGGGGATATTCGGGGCCGATTTTTATTGATAGCTCATCAAACGCGTTGAGTTGATCCACAAGTTCGGCCACCTGAAGCAGCAGGAAGCGATAAAATCCCTCTTGGAAGGCAGGTGTAGAAAAACCTTTTACTCCATTTTGCGTCGCAAGACATACATGGATGAGTTTTGCCATGTCCTCTGTGGCAATTACGAGGTATAATGGCGTGCTTAAGGGTGTCAGTTCTAGAGCAGTTTTAGCGGGATTGCTACCCAATCCCGCTGTCAGTTCTTCTGCAGAGCGCATTCCCACATTCTCTAAGGTGATTTTTAGATCCGGGATGTGGAGAAGAGCGCCTAATTGGTGTGCCAATTGATCCAGAGGAAAACTGGGTGCTGTGCCCCATAAAGGGATCTCTTTCAGATCTTCAAGAGAATGCTGAAGTTGTTTGATCCAGAACAAAGGGGCGTTTTGAGTCATGATTGGTCCTCGTTAGGGTCTTGAGAGTCCTCTTGATGGGAATGTCTTTCTGTTTGTAGTTGCGTGTCGAGTCGATGGACGGAAAAAGGGAATTTGCCCTCTTCAAAGACTGCAATAAGAGCCGATTTGTGGGCTTCGATGAGATGAAGAGCTACCGCATGACAGGTGGCAATTTCAATGTTAAATGCTTTGGGCGAGGTGCTAAATTCTTTAATGGTGATGCGCGTTCCCCCTAAACCAGATGCAGAGAACTTGGCACTATCTAAAAACAGTGTGGTTTCTCGATCTTGTGTCGTATCCATTACGATCATCGCGGTTGCCATCTCTTCGAAGAGCGTTTGGATATCTTGAGTGGCTAATACGCTCGAGATAGCGGTTGTTGAGGTCAGATGGGCATCAGCTGAAAAAATGGGGGCGATGGGGGCGACAAGAGTTGATGCCAGATCGGTTTCTTCTTCTTTGGGCTGTTGTTCTTCTTCTATAAGAGAAAACAGCGAATTGCGGTGCTCTTTTTCCTGGCAGAGTTGTTTATTCATGAGCTCTTTGAAACGGGAAGGACGCCGTTGCTCAACTGATTTGTGTTCAGCAGAGGGAGAAGTTCGTTGTGCATGGTTGATCAGTTCTTTAGGTAATCCAGTCATCTTAGGTCGTTCCTTGTTGATTCTGCTTATCTCCAGAAGGAGGCTCTTTTCTTTTAAAAAGAGGTTTATCCGCTAACAATCCAGTATCTAAGCGGTTAACCCGAAAATTGAAATTGCCGTATTGAAAGGCCGCCATTAAGTCCTGCGTGTTTCCTTGAAGGAGGGACATGGCTTGGGGTGAACCGTTGATTTGAATGTTAAACTCTTTCGGAGCACTACTATACTCCTTGATTATAATTTCAGAGCCAAAAAAAACAGAAGAAGCAAATTTTGGGTTGTCTAAAGTGATGGAAGTTTCTTTAATTCCCGACATGTGCATCACGGTCATCACCCCCACTGTACGCTCAAAAAGTTCTAATACTTGAGGATGCAGGTTGGCGTAGGGGGTATGGACAGGAGGCGCAGCTTGTACATCTGGAAGCCCTTGAGGAATTTCTGGGGTGGCAGACGCTCCTATACCCGATTCTGCAGCGACCCGTTCCTCGTCTTCTCTGTCTTTCTCAGGAGATGGGGGTGTCATGGAAAAAGGCGTGATGCCTTCGATCGCTTGCTCGTCAGCATCTTTTGGAGTATCCCCTTTTTTTCCTTGATCTCCCTCTTTGCCTCCTCCTAAAAACTGTTCAAAAAAGACGGTCGTTTGTTCTTCGGGTTTCTTTTCTTTAGAGGCTTCTTCCAGAATATCTGCTGTAAATCCCTCTTTTTCTTTTTTAGGAGTAACAGGAGAACTTAAGGGACGCACGGCTTCTTTACTCGGTTCGGGTTTTAGCATAGGGGGAGGAGGCAGTCCTTGAGCGGTGGAAGCTTGTTTTGAGCTAGTGGGTGGAGTGGAAGGAGGAGTGGGTTGCGGCTCACTCTCATCTTGAGATTCGTCAACAGAATCTTGTGAGCGAGGAGGCAGTGGTTGAGGCGTTCCTTGTTGCGGTGTCGTGGTGGATGGGGCTGCATAGGGAGTTTCTTGTGGTTCAGAAAATTCTGTGATCGATGCCGAGGTGGATTCAGGAAGTTCTTCTTCCTCAGGTGGTGGTGCAGCGCTTAAGGATTGTTGGGATGTAGGGGTGGCAGGGGAGCCCCCTAAAAGGGTTGTTTCCTCGCTAAGTCCTGAATCATCTTCCATTTCGTCTGAAGAAGGAACTGGAGGACGTACTGGTGAAGAGGGTGCGCCTTGGCTTTTAGTGGGTTGAGAGGAGGCTAAAGGAGAGATCGTTCCCCCTTTTTGCAAATCGGTAGGATTGGCTTTTTTGGAGGGTGTGGTTAGAGAAAATGGGGTGACAAGGTTGGGAGGAGTGGTAGGTCCTTGTGCGGGCATTGTATCATCCTCTTCATCGGCTTCATTCTGTCGCTTGCGCTTTTTTTGTTGTTCGGGATCGGTCTCATTGACCTTTTCCACGCGCTTATGCATCTCTTTCTTGAATTTATCCGAGTCGACATTGCTGCTTTTTTTGCTGGGAGAGTTGTCGGAAGGGCCGGTAGAAGGGGGAACGGGATTGACGTTTGGCATGAGCTTTCCTTATCTTGCGAAAGAGGTCTAGTATTCTCTCACTCATAACGCAAGTGGCTGCTCTTGTCCACGCGATTTTAAGATTAGACCTCTTGCGTAACCTCATTTACCCGTTAAAACCAAATCTTTTCTGCCAATTTTTTGTATCATCGTCTCAGCGACTTTATTCAAGTCGCTTCACCTCTGCTACCCGAATCTACTTCGTAGATTCTAAAAATTTGCCTAGAAAATCTTTGTTTTTTCCGGGCAAAGCAGGTTACGCAAGAGGTCTATTTTCTCTTCTTTTTGATTTTTTTTCGCGAGTGCATTGACGAGCCCATTTCGTCTGTTTCTAGCTCTTCTTTGTGACTTTCGATGAGGCGCATGTCTTTATCCCACTCTTCTCTATGCATGCGCAACTTTTCAATATCCTGCTGCTTCTTGAGCAGATCTACACGCGCTTCTTCCACCTGTTTTTTTGCGTTTTCTACTTGTTTTTTTTGCTCTGTGACTTTTGTCTCTTTTTGAACGAGCTGATGATCGACTTCTTTGAGGTAGTAGCGCATCTGCTGCACTTTGTCACCGGGTGCTCCTTCATCCATTTTTTCACGCAGCTGAGTGAGCTTGGCAAACCGGTGTTCTTTGACCTCGTTGCGTGCTTGTTCCGCTTTTTTTAGCTTTTCCTCTTCTGCATCCAACGCTTTTTTTTTCTCGCGCAGGGTCTTCTCAGCTTCTTCGAGCTTTTTCTTTTTGATGGTGACGAGCTGTTCTAGAGGATATTCCGGTTGTTTCATCGGAAGAGGGCATTTAATTGCTGAACCGTCTCTTCAAAACTTGATTTTTCATCAACTTGCTGTCGCAAGAAGCGGTTGACCTTATCGATGTACTTGATGGCAAAATCTGCTCCCTTATCCGAACCGGGTTTATATTCTCCAATGCGGATCAAGAGTTCATTTTTTTTATAATTGGCTAGCACTTCTCTCACCTTGCCAATGAGCATGAGATGGTCCTTATCGATGATATGGGTAATGATACGGCTAATGGAGGCCAAGACATCGATTGCGGGATAGTGATACTGACGCGCTAACTCAGAAGAGAGCACAATATGTCCATCGAGGATCGATTTGGTTTCATCCGCCACCGGTTCATTCATGTCATCGCCAGCCACTAAGACAGTGTAAAAAGCTGTCATGGACCCTTTTTCAGAATTACCAGAGCGTTCCAAGAGCCTTGGTAAAATCGCAAACACAGAGGGTGTATAACCCGCGCGTGCAGGCGGTTCTCCTGCAGCCAGCCCAATCTCCCGCAAAGCTCGTGCAAAACGGGTGATGGAATCCATCATGAGGATGACAGTTTTTCCCTGTTCTCGGAAGTACTCTGCAATCGCTGTACCCACATACGCAGCATTGATCCGCAACTGAGCTGTCTGATCGGAGGTCGATACGATGATCACCGAACGCTCCATCCCCAAGGTGCCCAAGTCATTTTCTAAGAATTCCCTGACCTCTCGTCCCCGTTCACCGATCAGCGTGATGACGTTCACATCCGCTTTGGCATTCCGGGCGATCATCCCTAGTAAAGTCGACTTACCCACCCCGGCAGCTGAGAAAATCCCCATTCTCTGCCCTTTGCCTACAGTTAAGACCCCATCGATTGCACGCACCCCTACTGACAGGGGGGTTTTAATCATTTTACGTTTGAGAGGGTCAGGAGGAGGCGCCATGACAGAATAGGGCTGATCCAGAATCAAAGGCCCTTTTGTTTCGACGTCTAACGGTTTTCCCAACCCGTTGAGAACGCGCCCCAACAGCTGAGGACCTACATTGATGTGCAATTGCATGTGTAAAGGGATCACTTCCGAAGAGGTCCCTATGCCTGACATCTCTCCTAAAGGAGAGAGGTAGACCTCATCTCGTGTAAACCCCACCACTTCGGCCATCAAGGGATCACCCTCGCGCTTGATTAAGACGACCTCGCCCATTTTGACTTGAGGAACGACGGCCTTGATTAGCATCCCAACCACCTCGGTAATTCGCCCGTGGACAGTGGTGAGCTCCAGCTCATCGAGATGGGAGATTAGCTTATCAAAATCGTGTGTCTTCATTGCGCTAGCTCTTGGTTAGAGTTGTACCTGCATCAACATCTTTAAATCGGAGACGGCATTGGATAAAAGAACAGAAGAAAAATCGAGTTCCTGCTGGGCCTTATTGAGCTTAATTTGCACCATGAGGAAGTCGCCGGGATTCAGGTCTTGCCCCTTGTCTTTAAGCGATTGAAGTTGTTGTTTAGCTGCTATCATTTGGTTCTGTCCATCGGCGAGATAGCCCAAAAATTTGCCCAGGGGACCAGAAAAAGATTTAGGATCAGGCTCTTTTGGAATTTCAGATCCTAATTTGGAATTTGCAGCTCTCAAGCTCGTAGTGGCATCGCTCATCTTGTTCTTCAGCAAATACTTTTGAGAGGATTTTAAGCGTAGATTAGGGGTATTCATCTGATTTTTCACATCGGACATCGTGCTCTCTAAGCTATTGACTTGCGCCAGCACGGTGTTCATGTTGGGCGTTTGAGCCAAGGCAGAAGGTTGTCCACGCGCTAGATCAAAAGGTGAGATGGTCGGGGTTTTGCCAGCTTCAGTAAGAGGGGATCCTTTTCCTTGCTGCATAAAAGAAGAAAAAGGTTGAGAGGCATTGGGAAGCTTTTCTTCCCCTTCAGAGATCGGTTTTGTGGGAAGAATGCGTTCGGTAGACCCTACATCACTCGGTAAAATTTCATCTGTCATACAGGTCCTTGAATAAAGAATTTCTGGGGGTGGGTACTTTGAATTACTTAGGCCCCACACCTAATAGATACCACATCTAGGTATTTTCTTACGTCCTTAAAAACTTATGGCAAAGAGACGATGATCATTTAGATCATGTAAAAAACAACTGTAGTATAGAATTATTACTGTAAGAAGGTTAATACCATGACTCGGTTAGTAAGCTCCAAACTCACATCCAAATTTCGGGCAACAGTCCCGAAGGAAATTAGAGATGCGTTACGCCTAACTTCTAAGGATCAAATCGTCTATGAGATTTTAGAGGATAACACCGTAATTGTAAGAAAAGCATCTTCTTTAGATAAATCCTATCTTAAAGGGTTAGACCACACGCTTAATGAATGGAACTCTGATGACGATGAAAAAGCCTATAAAGACTTATGATACTTTTGAAATTGTTCTGGTTCCTTTTCCTTTTACAGATAATGCACATGCTAAGAAACGACCCGCTTTAGTCCTCTGTTCAGCTTCTTATTTTAATGCGAAAGGAGGAGCTTGTGATGGCTATGATTACAACAGTTACTCATGATCCTTGACAGTTGCATGACTTACGGACTAACAAGTCCTTAAATATGATAATATTGCGTGCAGGATCGAATGGCTGTAGACATTTTTTAAATCCTTTGGAGTTCAGGTTTAAGAGATTTTTTCTCTTTAGATGTTGCTTTTTAGCCATAAATCAGATAAAATAAGGGTATATTGAGAGAAAACGCCTCATAAAGGAGCTGTCCTGTGCTGATTCGATTTTCAATTGAAAATTGGATGTCCTTCCAAGCTAAAGCCACTTTCTCGCTGATAGCAAGCCGTGAACGTCAACACGGGGAGCGCATCCCTAAAATAGGCAGACTCAAACTGGGGGTTCTGCCTGTTGCGGCTGTATATGGGGGAAATGCATCCGGGAAAACCAATCTTTTTAAGGCCCTGCATTTTGCAAAAGGACTGATCGTTAAAGGGACCCAACCCTATAGTCTAATCGCTGTAGATAGTTTTAGGCTTGGGAACGCACAAAAAATCGAACAACCAGCGCATTTTGAATTTGAATTGCTAATCGACGAGACAGTTTATGCGTTTAGTTTTTCTGTTAACCGCAAAGCCATTTTAGAAGAAAAATTAGTTCATATTTCTGGTAACAGTGAAAAGACTCTCTATCACCGAGTATCAGGAGAGCCTAACTTTGATTTCTCTTTAAAGAGCAACCAATCGCTCCAGTTTGCTTTCAAGGGTACTCGCGATAATCAGCTTTTTCTCACTAATTCAGTTTCTCAAAAAATAGATGCTTTCAAGCCAGTGTATGACTGGTTTAAAGACACCTTGGAACTCATTGCTCCTGATTCAAGATTTGAACTTTTTGAGCAATTTTTGGATGAAGGGCATCCCCTATACGCGACAATGAATAAGATGTTGTCCCAATTAGACACCGGGATATCTCATCTTGGCGGTGAAGAAATTCCCTTTGAAAATCTACCCTTGTCCGAACCGATAAAGATGAAATTGAGAGAAGAATTAGCAGAGGATACGACTGTCAGATTATTATCCGAACCTGGGAATGAACGTTTCGTCGTAACCAGAAAGAATGGCGAACTAATCTCAAAGAAGTTAGTCACCTATCATTTAAATTCTGATGGTTCAGAGACGAAGTTCGATATGCGGCAAGAATCGGATGGCTCTCAACGCGTCATCGACCTTCTTCCTGCTTTTTTAGAACTATCTGCAGCCCAATCCAAAAAAGTCTATGTCATCGATGAAGTAGACAGGAGTTTACATACACTGCTGATCAGGCGTCTTCTAGAAGGCTATCTTGCAAAATGTTCTCATAATAGTCGCTCTCAGTTACTATTTACCACTCACAATGTGTTATTGATGGATCAGGATTTATTGCGCCGAGATGAAATGTGGATTGCAGAAAGAAATGCGGAAGGGATTTCCGGCTTGCTGTCTTTCAGCGAATACAAAGACGTGCGATATGACAAAGATATTCGAAAAAGCTATCTGCAAGGACGTTTAGGAGGTATTCCTCGCATTCTTCTACAATCTCCCATTGAAGGGAGCGACTAATGTCGAAAAAGCCGCGCACTTTTCAAAGACCTTTAGGAGAGCGTCGATATAAAAAGCTATTTGTGGTCTCAGTGGAGGGTTCCAAAACTGAGCCACAATATTTTGCTATTTTTAATCAGCCGCAATCGATCGTCCTAGTAAAATGCCTTAAGAGACCTCCAACGGAAAGTTCGCCGATTCAGGTGCTCAAGAAGATGCAGGGTTATTTGCGGCAGGAGTCTTTAAGAAAGACAGATGAGGCATGGATTGTTGTAGACAAGGATGATTGGACAGAGGATCAGCTTAGAGAACTCTTACAGTGGGCAAAGAAAAGCGAAAACCACGGTTTTGCTCTTAGTAACCCTAACTTTGAATATTGGCTTTTGCTCCATTTCGAAGATGGAAAAGGGATTACACACTCTCAAGAATGCCTAACTCGTCTAAAGAGGCACTTACCCAATTACAAAAAAGATATCGACGGCAAAAAAATCACGCTGGAGCTCATTGCAAAAGCAATTTCAAGAGCAAAGCAGCGAGATACCAATCGATCTAATGATCTGCCACAAATCTGGATTACGACTGTTTACAAACTAGTAGAAAAAATCCTCAGGCATATTTGACCGTAATCAGAAGTTGTGTATGGCAAAGAAATTCAATCAAATTTGGATCAATCAAACTGGGCTAGGCAAAAAATTTGGGTTGTCTGCGGTTCAAGTAGGACAAATTTTAATAGAACATGAACTGAAAGATCCTAAAAGTGGCGAAGCAACTCAAAAAGCAGTTGAAGGTGGATATGCTAAATCTACCCCGTTAAAAAACGGCGTGCTTTTTTTTATGTGGAATCTCCAAAAAACAAAAGATCTAATCAGTAAGAAACACACTCTTTTAAGTGAAGTTGATTATTGGGTTAATGAAGTGAAAAAGAGTCTTTTGGAAGCAGATCGTCTGTTAAAAGAAGGGCAAGATAAGTTAGCTTATTTGATTGCAGATCACATCTATGAGGAGGTTCCTCAGAAAATTCGAACAGAAGTAAGAATGAAGATTGAGCAGTAGAAGCAATTGCAAAATTCCCCGCCCCAGAAAAATCGATGATTATGATGTAGTTGATGAGTTACTAGAAAAAAATGGCCTCCATGGAGGCCATTTCTCTTTTTCTTGGTGTTTACTGAGTTGCAAGGAGGGCTTCTGCTTTTTTAGCAGAAGGGATGGTATGGCCGTCACGATCGTAGAAGGCTAGCTCACCATAGTTGTGAGGCACTTTGGATGGACTTCCCATCACCTTATAGACAGCGCCAAAGACTCGATGACGCCAGCTTTGCGGCGCTTCATTAAAGAGTTCCAGGGCACGTTTATCTCGACCCGATGTAAAACAGTCGACTATCTCTTGCTGGGTTTGAGCGCCTTCGCGACGCACGTCTTCAAGGCATTCATAGAGGAAACTGTACTGGCGCAGATTGAGCTGATGAGGTGTGCGGCCTGTTTCAGGATCTCTTTGACTTTTTGCAACAGCAGCAATGTCAACAGTTGCGCCAGACCATACTGCTTCATAAAGCTCATCAATGATGCCTTGAGTGGGTGTTCGGCCTACTCCTGCCATGCAGTGTAAATTGCTGGGACCAGGTTGTGCTTCTTGGATTTTCATTTTGAGTTGGCTTGCTTTTTTTGCTGTCTCGATTGCAGGAACCTCATTATCTACCCAACCAATTGTTTGTAGATGATGGAGAACACGTGCCGGTTTGTCTTTTAGACCAAATTCGATTTTTCTTAAGATTAAGGGGCAATCCTTGATTTGTTCCTTTTTAAGGCATTTCACGACCATGTTGCCGTAAGTGTGAATTTCTCCTGCTTTATCGGGGACATAAAGAAAGGACCGTTCTGCGTCATCGCGCCCTTCATAGCCAACTTGTGGCAACATATGAGCTACAGAGACGCCCTGCTCATAGAGCATTTCGAAATGTTCTTCTGTGATAGCTTTGCGTGGAAATTGACTGTGTATTTGCCTACCGCTAAAAATGTAACTGGCATTGATGAAGCGCCCTTTAGACAAAGGAACTACGGTCTTGTCATATGGAAAGGAATAGGTGCAGCGATCTTTGCCTTTTTCTCGAGAGAGTGCCGTATGTTTTTCATAGTCTATGCTTTTCGAGTATGTTGTTATGGCATCGAATTCTGCTTGGATTTGCCTCTCAGATTTACCCAAAAAACGCACTGAATCGAGTTCGGCTTGCACAAGCTTTACTGCTGTTAATCTTTCTTCTAATGTTGAGCTTCGCCCATTTGTTCCGTGAAAAGCGTCTTTTCCATAATTAGGAACACCAGGTTTGGATCCATGAATCTTCCAAAGATGTCCGTAGAGTTTTCCTTGAGATTCTTTTGAGAGTTGAGCAAACTCCTTTTCTATTTTATACAGATGGATTGCTGCAAGTTTTTGTGCTTGTGTTGCCTGTTGGCCACTTGTTCCATGAAAGGCGTGCTTGCCATAATCTGGAAAAATCTTTTTTCCAGTCGATTCCCATAAGTGATAATAAACCCTATCGTGATCTGAAGCGGGCACTTCGGAAAAGGCTTGAATAACTTGCTCATCGCCACCGAGGAGTGATGCCGGTGCTGATGGTTTAATTAAACTAAGAGGAGCTAAATTAAGAGAAGCGGTCATATATAATACCTTTTGTTTAAAAAATAGTTATTAATATTTAATAATTATATTAAAAACATTGATTTTCGGATATAAATAATTATTTTTAATCTATCTTGCTATAAGAGAGCTTTTTTGCGATTAATAATTGACTTCTTACGTAATTAACTTAGGCAAAGCACTGATCAAGGATGACCGGTTAAAAAGGGGAACATGATAGACGGGATGGACATGATATGCATGATAAAAAAGGTGCGGCAAAGCCGCATGCCGCTTTGCGGCAATAAAACCTATCATACGTATCGAGCATATCTTGTTTATCATGTCTTTTGAACTAAAAGCAAATGAGTCAGTCGGTCTCAACGATGAGACTGCTGCATAACTGAAATGGCCTCAGGGGAAGGAGGCCATCGCTTATTTCGTTTTTTTCTTCTGTTGCTGTTCTGTAGGGGTGGGGTTTTTCTTGACGAATTTCTCGACGAAATCAAGAGCGCTATGAGCTAATTCTTTCACCAGGGGGTCTTTTGAGTTTTTTAGCGAGTCCGCTAGCACTTTTTCTCCAGCAGGAATTTCCTTAGGATTCAGCGACAAGCTTAAGCCCAGGAAAGCTTTTGCCATTTCTTGGTGGGGATCGGTTGCGAGGATGTCTTCGAAAATTTTAGCAGCTTGCTTAAGTTCTAACTTACATAAGTGCAAATAGCCCATCCCCAGTTTGGGCAGGACATTTTTGGGTTCGAGCACTTGAGCTGCTTTGAATAATTTAATCGCAGCGTCTTCATCTGCTTGGTTAATGGCGATGAAACCTGCTTCAGCCAGTAAAATGTAATGTTCTTTAAATTTATCTAATGCCATGGTTTTCGCCTCTAACCTATACTGTTATGAAGATTTCTGGTTTCGCACCATATTGTTAATCACCGATTGCACTTGCGATATCAAGTTCGAGATCGACTCTCCAATCTGAGTCACTTGGCTCATGGAGAATTGCAAAAGCAGGAATTTACCAGGTGTAGCCTCTGAGATACGGCTTGATACAGCGCGTACTTGTGACATGACGGTGCTCTGCAGTTTCGAGTACTGCTGGATCATCGTCGCAAATGTCATCGTACACCAATACGAATTTACTACCATGGTTTTAGTCTCCTATTTCTTGTTAGCAATGCGCGTTAAGACTCTTTGCAAAGCAGCGTAGCCGTGCAACAGTATTCCGTAGTTATCGAAATCTTCAGAAGCAGTGCCTTGTCTTAAAGCGGTTTTAATTTCTTGGATTTTTCCTTCAATGGTCTTTTGAAGTTCTTTGATTTTAGTTGGATTGCCCTTGAGTTCCTTTTCTAAGTCAAATTCAAAGAGAGCTTTGCCTTTTTTTTCTAGTCCAAACATAGAGAGTCACCCCGAGTGATTCTTTGCATTATTGCAGATTGTAGTTAATTCTAAATTTTAATCCATCTTTTTCGAGCAAAACTGCACTTGGCATGATTTCCGTGATCAACATTCCATCGACACTATCACCCACGCTTAAGATCTTGCCATTGATCACAATAAAAGTATTGAGGTCATCTTTTTTTGACACCCCTGAAATCTTGTATTGCTCGCTGACGTCGATGCGTGAAGAGTCACCAGCTGTGAATACCACGTAGTTCTTGACGGAGCGAATTCCCTTAATCATCTTCAAATGGTCGACAAGCTCAGTAAAGGGGTGAGTTTGTTTTTGATCGACGCGGCCTGCAAGCACCAATTCTCCATTGCTCAATTGAAACGTCACTCCGCTATACCCTTTTTCTACCAAAATACTCTGTAATTGGAGCTGTAAATTGCTTTCTACCACAACCTGATTCTCCAAGCGGTCTAAGTAGGGGAAGTTCAGATGAAGATAATCGGATAAGGCTTGTGCTTGTTCTAGTGTTTGCAGATAGCCTCTTACGACAAATTTACCTGGTGCTGAAGAATAGATCGATACTCCTACCCAGTTCGGGTTGGACATGAGCAGCGCATTCACGTTTTCCCAGACGAGCTCATCGATCACTACGTTGTCTTCGACACTTTGAATGAAGGGGATGTTCTGAATCTTGTACATGAGCTCTTGCTTATCAAGGGATGTGAGAACATGTCCCGCTAAAAAGACCTTGCCATTGGCCTGGTTATAGGAGAATTGTACCCCTTCAAAAGCCGCAATCGCTTGTTTAATTTCTCCTGATTCATCGCGTGTCTTCACGACAATGGGTTCAGACTTGAATAGAGCCAGGGTAGCTGCTAGCCCCCCGATGATTGCCACTCCCAGAACCCCAGCCATAATCAGATGACGCGTAGGTATGATCATCTCCTTCCAATCTTTAGGAGGAGCGATTACAGGAGCTGCTGTTACAGGGGCTACAGTTTGGACAATTTCCTCTTCAGCTTTGGGGATGGAAATGGTCGGGGGAGAGATAATCGTCTCAGAAATTTGATCTCTGTCGATGATTAAAAAGGAGGTTGTGCCTAAGGCGATCAAGTCTTGAGGAGAAAGCTCTTTTCTTTGGGGGACGAGCTCTCCATTGATCAAGACCCCATTGCGACTGCCCAAATCTTCTAAGAAGATACGGTTGTCCTCATCGGCAGAAAGACGAGCGTGCTGTCTGGATACACTCAAATCTTGGAAGACAATGTCGCATAGATGGGGGTCCTTACCGACGATGTACGTAGAACCCTTTTGCAGGGCAAATTCCGCGCCTGTATTGGGTCCTGCAATCACCTTTAAGACCCAGCGAGCCTCGCCCATATCCTCGACATTAACCGAAGACAGATCATCGGTTTTTTCCATCACATCATAGGCTGGAACTTCTTCGGGAACTTCCGGCGCTTGAGGCTGTTCGGAAAAACGGAAAAACGTGCTTCCGATTTGAAGGATATCCCCCTCTCTTAACAAGACGGGTTCGGTGATCACTTTCCCATTTTGGGTGGCGGGATTCACCGAGCTTAAGTTTTCAAGAATGTACCCTTCAGCGGTGAGGCGACAGATCACATGCTTGCGAGAGACCATCGGGTCTTCGAGAAGCACAGTGACCTCGTCCGCGTCGCGGCCAAGTACCCACTCCTCTCCCTCTTCAAAACGCACGATCAGTCCTGCTAAAGGACCTTCTTCTGCAATGAGATAACCTGCCATCTTAAGTCCCTACAATCCGCTTTCCCTAATGTGTTTTTCAAGTTCTGCTTTCCAGTAATCGAGGTAGTTGACGAAATCTTCCAGTGCGTCTCTAAATTGTTTGTAGTTCATGTCATAAGACAAAACCAAAGAGAGTGTCAAGTGATTCTCTCTTTCATCCAAGCCAATGGAGGCGCCCCCTGTTCCCTGTCCCAAGAAATTAGCCTTCATGAGATAGATCATGAGGTTCTCTTTTCTCAACTCAGGACATGGCCCTATGACGGCGAAGAAAAGCACCCCTGGATCCAGTTCCTTCACCTTAATCACAGTCTCAGGGTTAATAGGCAGTGAATATCCCTCGGTTGTCTTGGGAAGGTCAGCCCATTTTAAGTCTTCGACGAGCGATTTAACGAGTATATCCAGCATGAATTTTCCAAGAGGCGAGAGCGCACAATTATCTAGCTTTTATCGATTTCAAACGTTAAATGCAACTCAAATTTTTTTTCACGTTTCATTTTAACTAATTGAATAATTGAGCCTTGTGATTTTAATTAATTGCTTATTTATATAATTTGAAGTTAATAAAATCAATTAATTGATATGATGAAAATAAAAAAGCAAAATAAGGAATAAGCTCATGATCAAAGACGAATTCGATCGACTCATGTCTCTTTTTCATGATGCATCTAGTGGAAAAAAGGTGGATCTCCAGCAGCTCTTTACTCAAGCGACTGGTTTTTTTGAGCACCTTAAGAACGAACTGAAAAATGGGACTGAAGAAGAAAAGAAAGAAGTCTTGAACATGATGTCGGAAATGTACAAGCAGATCCTGAAGGAAACGCAGCAAATCAGTAAAGCTTCTGGATTAACAGAGGAGCAGTTATTAAGCTACGCTGACAATCCCAATAACTTTACGCCCGCACAGTGGAAGTCGATTCAAGAGTCTAAAGCGCGTATTGAGAAGGCTGGCGCTGAACTGGTCAGAACCGTCCGACAAAGTACGACCCAAGCCAAAGAACCCTCTTCCACCCATCCACCTTTGGAAAGGAAGCCGCATTCTCCTCATAAGAAATCCAAACGTTCCGATTGGACCAAGTCCTAGTAGGCAATTGCAAACTCCACGACCCAGCAAAATCGCCCTTTTGAGCCATCCCCGAGTCCTATTCGCGTGGAGTATGTGCACGGCGATGGGCCATGGCCGCTTAAGCGCCTGGCAAACTGGCTCAACATCATCGATTTTGGGTCGTGGCGTTTTGCAATTGCCTCCATAAAAAAAGGCCGTCGCCCCTTTCAGGACGACGGCCTAAGAAAAGCCCTAAAAGCTTAAATTATGCTTTAGGGTTACTAGCAGCTCGGATGTCTCTGAGCATGCCTGCGTACTCGTTGGCCGCTTGTGTCTCTGCACCAGCTGCACTAGAAGCCGACTGCTGCGACGTGTCTTTCAGCGTGCCATACATCGTAGCGTCGTTAGTTTTGTTTGCTTTGTCCATTGTATCAAAGCCCTGGCCAATGCTAGCGCCCGTTTTACCGAGGTTTTTAGCAAGATCACCAGTTGTTGTCCATTGTTGTTGGTTTTGTGTAGATAGGCGCGAATAGGTGTCTTTTTCAGCATTGAGAGCATCAACTTTTTTATTCAACGCTTGGCGGATATCCTCGTGTTCTGGGGCCGTCATTTTAGTTGAAAAATTATCACCATCAGGAATAGGATCGCCAGGAGTGTCAAAGTTGCCCGTTTGCATCCTTCGGATACGATCGGTATCGTCCTGTTCTCTGTTTCCTCCTCCATTAGCTAGTCGAACAGTACCATTACCACCCGCAACGATAGCAGCTTTCGGAGTGTGGGCCATTTGTTTCTGCATTGTATTAAGAGGTTTCAATTTATTATCAATTTCTGTGCTTTTACCTGCTAATCGTCCCCCTTCTCCGAATTTAGTAGAAGCCCCGAGTACCCCCAGATCAGTAACAGTGGAAAAGAATGATGTACCTGCATCGATGAAGGTGTTGTAAGCGTCATCATTGGTTGCATCTTTTTGAGCTTGTGCAGACTGTTTTGCTCCAGTCCATGTCTTCCCTATCTGGTCTTCCTGGATCTCAGCATTATCACCCATAATTTCTGTCATCAACGCTTTAAGTACTGTTAACATGCCACGCAATTCTCCTCCCACCCCGCCCATTACAGAAATCTGTTGGTCAGTGCTTGTGGAGTCCACGGTACTTGTAGAACTTGTATTTGTTGTTGTCATAGTATCCTCTACGGTACTTGTAGAACTTGTGTTTTTTGTTGTTGTTGTTGTCATAGTATCCTCTTTTTATAGTTATTTAAATTTATGCTGATAACGCTTGGCTTACGGCTTGACCACTCTTTGCAACAGCTTGGGTGATCGAAGTGATTTCGCTTGTGATGTTCTGTAGAACAACGCCAGAAGATTCTTGCGTGGCTGTAGAAGAGTCTGTGTCCATATCTAGTTCAGTTCTTGCCAAGGTTGTTTCGTATGCGATCTCACCCATATTTAGCTCTAGGACTCCCCCTGCTGTTTTAACGGTAGCAACTTGAGCTTGTACTGAAGCGTCGATGATGAGCTGTGCTCGTTGTAAATAGTAGAATGCACGAGGTGCTCCAATCGAATCAATTACGCTACTTGTAACTCCGCCAAAGGCGCGAGCGCCTGTGACAGCAGCAGCTATCGATAATCCAATTGTTAAGCTCAATGCCACGTACTCTTGTGTAGCTTTATCAGAAGACACTGTTGATGCAAACTTAGCAGGGAAGCCCGATCCAAGTAAACCCTGGCAGAAGATATATCCGCCTAAATTAGTTTTAGAGACTAAGGTCATCAGTTGTCTGATCTTGCCTAATACTTTTGTGACTGTTGCCGTAGCGTTAGCTGCCGAGTTTCCAGCTTCAGCTGCAGCTTCGCTTGTTTCTGGTGCAAGTGCAGCAGCTCTAGCTACTCCTCCGCTCACCTCTACCATTTCAATTTCTTCGCCTTCGCTGGCAGTTTCTTCAGCAATTCCTTCTTCTGCTTCAGGGCAGATAAAGGCAGCAGCAACTGCAGCAGCAGCTGATACGATTACTGTTGATACACATGATTCAATTTTATCGCTCAAACTAGTTTCTTCGCCGGTTGCCGATGTTAGGCTTTCTAGACCTTCGGTAAGGCCAATAGCGGCTTGTTCGATAATGAATGACATCCCCTTATTAATAAGAGAAAGGCCTGTGTATTTTCCAATATCGCCTATCCCATCGTTAAAGTTGCTATTGACAGTGTCCATGCTGGACTGGGAAATCGTTGCCGGTTTGCAAAGGTTGACCAAATTCATGATCGCACCGAGCGGGTTAAACCATGAAGCTGTTTGTTTTGCTTTTAAGTAAGCTTGGTAGCTTTTCTCCCACTCATCCTGAGCTGCTTGGATTTGATCTAAGCTATGTTGTGTTAAATCTTTTTGGTCATTAGCAGCATCTGTTTTATATTGTCCTACGATCAATTGAAGTTGTCCTAAAACGCGTTGCATCTCTTCCATGCTTGCTGCTATAGCTGCTGTGCTACTAGATGTCGAGGAAGAAGGCGTGGTAGATGTCGAGGAAGAAGTCGTTGTCGTGGTTGTGGGTTCTTCTGATGTGCATGTAGGTTCTTCACAGGCGCCGAGGGTTTTTCCCATTGCATGACCTACCGAAACAACGCCGGTAATAGCGACTAAACTTGAGTCTTCATCACGAGAAGAAGTTCGTTCAGCAACCTGAACCGAGCCTTTTGTTCTCTGAGCTTCATTGATTGGATTGTAAGTCATATTACCTCTTTATTTGTTAGTTATTATAGAGTCTATACTCTTCCTAATCTCAATTATATAAACTAAACATTTAATTTGCAACTTAAAAGTAAATAATTTACTGTTTCTTTAAATAAAGATGGTTAATTGTTTATGTAAATAAGAAAAAAGCAGTGGTTAGAACTATAAACCACTGCTTGAGAATGTTGCTCGAGATTATTTATTGAGAACGCTTGTTAGGTTGCTAGCTGCGCTTGACAAGAAAGAGGCAAGAGCTAATTGAGAAGACAACTGATCACTGCAGTTCGTCGCTGCACCTGTAGCTGCTTGGGTAGCGGCATCGTCGATGTTTCCGTTACCGTTCAACGTAGCTTGAGCTGTCTGGTACTCGGTATTCCAGTACTGGTGGCTCTGGTCGTTGTCCTCTTTATTATCTGGATCACCATAGGGAGCTACAGAGCCATCGCTATAATAGGTTTTACCATCAATTACCACAGGGGTATTAGTATTGACGGACCACTGAGCATAGCACTGCATCGCATTTTGCCAGTAAGTATACAAACTCGTTTGGATTTGAGCATCTACTGTGGCTACCGTCGTGTCACTCTCTTGCGCTTTACCTAACGCTGTAGAGATGAGATCCGCAGATGTATAGCCTCTCGACATAAAATTTATAGGCATAAGTTCCTCATTATTAGTTATTATTAATTAGTTAGTTACCTGTTTATTAGTGAAGTACTGCATCGAAGACTGGTTATCGGAGATAAAGTCACCAGCAACAGATTCTACTTCGTTACACATACTGACCCATGATTGGTAGTCTGTTGTCGCAATCTGGTTCTCTGTTCCAAGGGTACTTTCCAAAGCCTGCGTTGAATCTTGGGCCGAAGAAAACTGGGGGTTAATTGTGCCTCCACTAGCTGGCGTGTCGGTAAATGCTACTAATCCAGTATGAACAAGACCCGCGGCCCATTGACCATCATAAGCGAGAGTCTGCGGTGTAATGGCGTAAGGTTCGGAAGGTCCACCACCAGCAACCCAAAGCTGTGCAGCGATGTTATCTAGGTTACTCTCCATCGATGCCTTGTCTGCACCATTGATCATGCTCATATCCACACCCCCAGTACCTTCTAAGTCGCTGTAAAAATAATACATGTTGTTGATAAGGTCTTGAGATTCGGCGGTGTCATCAGGATTATTAGGATCATAAGGATTCGCGTCTCCAGCTGCTCCCGAGGCAATCTCTTGGTTAATGCTTGATTCAAAGCTCAATCCAGCAGCAGCTACGTTCTGGGTATCTGTAGTCACAGCGGCTTTATCACCATAGACGTCTAAGCAGTCAACTAAGATAGTTAAGATATAAGAGACATCATCGGGGTTAGCTGGTGGGTTTGCGAGGTCCTTATTTAACTGGGCTTCATCTTGTTGCTCAGTAGCCTCGTCAGCGTCACATTGGTTACACGCTTGTTGCATGGCTGCTTGGTTAGTTGCTGCAGTTGCTGTATAGTCTGACATTTGCATCCTGGGTTATATATATTCTTTCCTAAGCTCAATTATATAAAATAAACATTTAATTTGCAATATAAAAATAAATAATTTATTATTTCTTTAAATAAAGATAGTTAATGATTAATGATTAATGATTAATTATTTATGCAAAATAAGAAAAAAGCAGTGGTTAGGACTATAAACCACTGCTAGAGAATGTTGTTGAGAGTATTAGTTAGTTACCTGTTTATTAGTGAAGTACTGCATCGAAGACTGGTTATCGGAGATAAAGTCACCAGCAACAGATTCTACTTCGTTACACATACTGACCCATGATTGGTAGTCTGTTGTCGCAATCTGGTTCTCCGTTCCAAGGGTACTCTCGAGCGCCTGGGTTGAATCTTGGGCCGAAGAAAACTGGGGGTTAATGGTTCCTCCACTAGATGATGGTTCCGTAAATGTTACTAATCCCTGATGAACATAATCAACCGACGCCCCCTGATTATAGAGATCACTTGGGGTATAGGAGCCTTTCTGGCCAGCAGCATTCATAACCTGTGTAGAGATGTTAGCTAGGTTATTCTCCATCGATGCCTTGTCTGCAGCATTGATCATGCTCATATCCACACCTCCAGTACCTTCTAAGTCGCTGTCAAAATAATACATGTTGTTGATAAGGTCTTGAGATTCGGAGTAGCCTGTTTGGTCGGAGTCTCCAGCTGCTCCCGAGGCAATTTCTTGGTTAATGCTTGATTCAAAGCTCAATCCAGCAGCAGCTACGTTCTGGGTATCTGTAGTCACAGCGGCTTTATCACCATAGACGTCTAAGCAGTCAACTAAGATAGTTAAGATATAAGAGACATCATCGGGGTTAGCCGGTGGGTTTGCGAGGTCCTTATTTAACTGGGCTTCATCTTGTTGCTCAGTAGCCTCGTCAGCGTCACATTGGTTACATGCTTGTTGCATGGCTGCTTGGTTAGTTGCTGCAGTTGCTGTATAGTCTGACATTTGCATCCTGGGCTATATATATTCTTTCCTAAGCTCAATTATATAAAATTAATATTTTATTTACAATTTTTAAATTAAATTTTAATATAAGTAAATCTGTCAGTTAAAGTGATATGTTATTACTTATTAATGAGTTATTAACATAGATGCGATATATTCGTTATTTTATTAAGCTGCTATAGTTGAAATTGTTAGTATTTTTTAATTAAAAGTTATATGTATTTGTTGGCTTTTTTTCTAATAACGGTTATAATTAAGTCTAGAATTAATAGAAGATAAGGAGAAAAAACAATGTCCGGACAACCAATGCAAGCAGGATCAGCAGTAGGAGCTCAAATACAGCCCGTAGCCCCCGCAGGTTTAGCAGTGCAAGTGCAACCCATACCAGCAAATGGCCTTAAGCTCAGACAATGCGCGTCTACGTGCACCATTGATTTGGAACTAGACACGGCACAACAAGCAAGATTGACAACGCTATATACTGAGCTCAAAGATTATTTCGCAGGACGTGATGGGATTATCCTCACAACGGACCAATTTGCAGTGAACTTATCTGGTCGCTACGTTTTTTATAGTGGAAACCATTGCGATTACGATTCCTTGCCCCCTCAAATGAAACAAGCCATGGATACAATGATAAAAATTGCTGAAAAATGTTGGGGAGGCAGTCTTTCTCCTCGCTCTTATCACCAAGGCGCTATCGCTCATTCTGAGGCCACAGGTGGCTTAACCTTCACAGCAACAGAAGATACAGCAAAAGCTAAAACTGAAACCATTGACAAAACAAAAGTAGATCGAGCTTCGGTTAAATTCAGAGCTGCTGAGAAGATTAAAAGCTCACTATTCAATTACATACAGGCTAAAATTACAGCATATGGGACAGAGGATCATGGATTGCAGCCTGGTCCTGCTAATGATCAAAGGAAAAAACAATTGCAACAGCGCTTGCAAATACTAGCCCAATTACAGCAGCAATTACAAGGACAACATTGGGATGAATACGCGCTGATGACAGCTTTAAATGCTCTAGAACAGGGAAAACAAGCAGCAGAAGTTTATGACGAAGTAACAACTAAGAATAAGCAAAAACACGATGCAGCTGCAGATGCGCAGAATACTAGTGGTTTGTATGCCAAAGCTAAAAAGAAGCTTGGCTATGGCGTAGTGCCGTCTTTTGATAAATCTTATGCTGTGGATGTCGCTTCTCTTGTCGTTGCAGGTAATCCTCAGATCGATAGAAGAGTCGCATACTTGTCGCTCTATGGAGCTTATCAGCTTGATGTGCGCAGTGAAAGCCCAATGCACCACATCATGGGGTATTTAGATGGAGAAGCTTGGGATGCACCTGCAATAGCTCTAGGTGGTCAAGCAGCACCTGATAAGTTAAAACAGTTAGCGGAAAATATTTTTTCTGCTGCGGGATTGGATAATGAAACCGTTAACGAATTAGTTCAAGGATGGGATTCAGTTCAGCTTATTGCTGATTTTGAAGACCTACCACCACCACCACCACCAGCACCACCACCACCACCACCACCAGCACCAGCAGCACCAGCAGCACCACCAGCACCAGCAGTAGCTGGGCCAGAGGAAACGCTTGTAGACTAAGATCTAGAACTGGATCGAAATATAGCCTCGCGCATGAAAATGCGCGGGGCTTTTTTTATGCCGTGTGGGAGCGGATGATTTGAGGAGTGGTGCCCTTATGGATGCAATCTTTGTCCACGATGACTTCCTTGATCGTGGGATCAGAGGGGACGTCGAACATGAGCTCCAAGAGTAGGGTTTCTACGATCATACGCAGGGCTCGAGCTCCCGTGCCTGTGGATTTGGCTTTTTCGCCCATGGCGCGGAGGGCGTCATCTGTGAACTTGAGGGTCACGTTCTCTTCATTAAATAGCTGCTGGTACTGCTTGATGATCGCGTTTTTGGGTGTGGTGAGGATGTCGACGAGATCTTCAATGGTCAATTCGTTGCAGTTGGCAATGCTGTTGAAGCGTCCCACGAACTCAGGGATCATTCCAAAGGAGATGAGGTCTTCAGGCTCTACTTTGGAGAGGAGATAATTGACCTCGGTGATGTCCATGTGATGTTCGGTTGCTGCATCGAAACCGATGGTGGTTTTTCCCAGGCGTTTAGCGATCATTTTTTCGAGGTGGACAAAGGCTCCTCCTACGATGAAGAGGATGTTCTGGGTGTTGACGCGGATGTATTCTTGGTTGGGATGCTTGCGCCCTCCTTTGGGGGGGACGTTGGCTACGGTTCCTTCTACGATCTTGAGGAGGGCTTGTTGAACCCCTTCGCCGGATACGTCGCGGGTGATGGAGACATTAGAGGTGGTTTTGCGGATCTTGTCGATCTCGTCGACGTAGATGATGCCGCTTTCTGCTCGGGCGATGTCGTAGTCGGCAGCCTGGACAAGGCGGAGCACGATGTTTTCTACGTCTTCGCCGACATAGCCAGCTTCTGTGAGGGTAGTTGCGTCGGCTATGGCAAAGGGAACGTCGAGAATGTTAGCTAAGGTACGGGCCATGAGCGTTTTTCCAGAACCGGTGGGTCCAAGGAGCATCACGTTGGACTTGCTGTATTCCACGCCGTTTTCTTTGTGAAGAGATTTAATCCGCTTGTAGTGGTTATAGACGGCGACGGAAATGGTTTTCTTTGCTCTCTCTTGTCCGATGACGTACTCGTCGAGGGCAGCTTTAATCTCTTTTGGCTTTAGAAGCTTGAGCTCGTGATGTACGGGTTTCTTTTCGACGATTTCCATGCATAGGCGTACGCACTTATCGCAGATGTAGGAATCAGGTCCAGAAATGAGTTTTTCAACAGCATCTTCCGCGCGCCCACAAAATGAGCATAGGGCTTTTTCTTTTTCTTTTTTACTCATGAGCTTGTGTCAATTAAGGTTTGGTTTCTGTTGGGATTTTTTGAGGTTGTAAGGCGATCTTGTCAATTAAACCGTAAGCTAGGGCCTCTTCAGGATTCATGTAAAAATCGCGCTCGGAATCTTCGAGGATTTTTTCAATCGATTTGCCCGTTGCGTCAGCCATGATTTGCGCACACATTCTCTTGAGTGTGAGAATCTCCTTGGCTTGTAAAGCGATATCGGCAGAGGTTCCGCCAATTCCACCAGAAGGCTGGTGCACCATCGCACGGCTGTTAGGAAGAGCATAACGCTTTCCCTTTGTTCCTGCAGCAAGAAGAAGGGCTGCCATTGAGGCTGCGATGCCGATGCAATAGGTGTTAATGTCGTAGCCCATGAAGCGCATAGTATCATATATAGCTAGACCACTTGTGATGAGACCACCTGGAGAGTTGATGTAGATGTTCACATCTTTTTTAGGATCTTCCGCTCGTAAGAAAAGTAACTGGGCGATAACGGTATTCGCTACTTGATCATTGATCTCTGTTCCAATAAAGACAATTCTATCTTTGAGTAGACGAGAGTAGATATCCATGGCGCGCTCGCCACGACCTGTATCTTCAATGACATATGGAATGGTGTACATGCCGGGACCTCTGGGGGCGTTTCATAAAATTAGAATATTGCCAATACAAGATATAATTATCAACCTGAGTATTTAAAACTCAGGTTGAGAGGATCATTGTGCTTGAGAAGCATGAGCAATGAGGTAATCTTCCGCTTTTTCTAAAACAATGCGCGAGTAGGCTTCAGCATGTTCGACCTCGGGTGTGCGCTGGTGATGGAAGAGCTTTTGAGGATTGATCAAGAGTTCGAGCACGGTGGATGCAGGAGGTGGAATATCCTGGGCTGTAACAGGTAGTTTTGCATCATGGACGATCTTGCGGCAGAGATAAAAGAGTCTGACAGCTTTTTCCGCTTGTGTAGAGATCAACTGAACTGTTTTATTGCGCTCTTCTTGAGGTAGGTTTTCCCAGTAGGTGCGGAATTCGGGGTCTTGGCCGAGTTGTTTGAAGCGGAATCGCGTTTCTTCCGTCATTAAAGTTTGAGGGAGATCAAATGGAAACTGCGAGAGTAAAAGGTCGCCGACTTGTTGGCGAAGAGCTTCTTGAACATGCTCATCGGCTTGTTTATTCAGTAATTGAGTGAGCTTCTCGTGTAATTCTTCTTTAGAAGACACGCCGAGATTTTTAATGAAGGTCTCATCCAATGGAGGATAGGTGGGGGACTCAATTTTCTTAATTGTGATGCGCACTTTTTTAGGTTTGAGCTCTTCTTGATCTTCTTTGGAAGCAGATTCATCAGGAACACTGATCCCTTCAACTTGATCGTCCATGCGCTTGCCGAGGACGAGGTCGTACATCCATTGTGCCATCGATTTTTTTGTCACTTCAAAGCGGGTATTGGAAAAAAGAGGGGAGGGAGGGTTCTCTTCAATGACATCGACATCAAGCAGGAGAAAGTCATTTTCTTGTATAGGACGGTCTTCGATTTTTTCCCACGTAGCAAAAAAGAGTTGAATTTGACGGACGGTCTCAGCGACTTTTTCTTCGTTGACCTCGGGGCGTTTGACGGCTTTTAAGTGGAGCGTTGCTGGGTCGATGGTGGGAATGTTGGGTTCGGTTTCAAAAGAAAGAGTTAAAAGAGCGCCATTTAAGGAGTGAGATTTGAGTTTGAAGGTGACTTTACCTTCGCGGTGCAGCATGCGGATTTGGCATAGTTTTTCACAAGCGTTGAAAGCGAGAGTGGCGATGGCTTGTTGCCATTCTTTGTCGAGTTCGTTGGGGTAGTTTTTTAAAACGAGCTCATCGGGGACTCTTCCCTTGCGAAAACCGGGAAGGGAAACTTGTTTAGCAACGGCTTTAATGGCTTTGTGTTTGGCAGCTTTAGTCAAAGAACCAAAGGCTTCGACGTCAAATTCAACGACACAGGCGGGTCTTTGATGAACTGTAAAGCGAACCTCTTCGTTCTGAAATTGTTGGGGGGCAGTTGTCGGTTGTTCCATCGTTAGCTCCTTGATGAATTAACATAGCGGGCGATGAGGCTTGAACTCACGACCCTCACGTTGGCAACGTGATGCTCTACCACTGAGCTACGCCCGCATTAGATGAGGGTTTAAACTATTATGTATAGCGGGCGATGAGGCTTGAACTCACGACCCTCACGTTGGCAACGTGATGCTCTACCACTGAGCTACGCCCGCGTTTTAAGGATGATGAGTATACAATCTGACTTGTTTTAGATTCAAGTTTTTGTTGAAAGCAGGTATGTGGTCCTCCCAGTTTGGAAATTGAATTAAAAAATTTCCTAGGTAAAACGGATGAGATCAACGCGGAGACGCGGTGTCGCCAAGACGCAGAGAAAATTATTTTTCTACTTAGTTATTCAACGGTTTTCATCGTTGTATAACTATACTGCGCCCACTCCAGTTGTGTGAATTTTTGACTGGCTACGACTTTGCCAAATCGATCCTCCTCGTCAGCCTTCCCTACTGGGAATGGTCTTCCTCGTTCGGACCGCTACGCTTCAATTTGGCTTTGTCTCGCAGAGTCAAAATTCACACAACTGGAGTGGGCGCAGTATAACGGCATGCGCCTTCGGCGCACATTTTTTGTTTTTTATCATGCCTATCATATTTTGTGTCGTCCGAGTGCCTCAAAATTTTCACTAAATGAGAGTTATGCGACGGTCTCAATGATGAGACCGGTGCACACAACTAAAGCTTATTCGCTTTGGGTTCAAAGGACATGATAAATAAGATACGCATGATATGCATGATAAAAACAAATGTGCGGCAAAGCCGCATGCCGCTCTGCGGCAATAAAATCTATCAAGCGTATCGTGCGTATCTTGTTTATCATGTCCCTAGAACAAAAAAAACGAATGAACTTTAGTTATGCAATGGTCTCATTTTATCGGTTTTCTAGGGAGCAATTCATGGGGAACAGGTATATTTTTCTTGAACCCGTTTTGCAAAAAGAGTAAAAGCAATTAGAAGCCGGTCTTCGACTCTGGTTTGAAGACGCCTTTATGTTTTTCATAGAGGGTCGAGACTGGCAACAACAATCAAAGCGTGGCAAATCGGATATGTTGAACTTTCGCAAATTAAAGCAGGATTTTTCTTCTGGAATTGTTAAAGAAGGGAAGGAGCTCTATGAGAATCAGAAAGTCGTCTCGGCAAAACTGCTTCATCTGGATACGAGATCGATGCGGATTACGGGGCGTGTCTTAGGGCAATATGACAACTGCTACGAAAGCGAGATTGAAATCGACCGGATAGAATGCGAAGCCATCGATTCCGATTGCGACTGTCCTTATAATTATGATTGTCAGCACTTGGCTGCTTTGCTTTTTTACCTCGAAGAGAACATCGATAAAATTCTCGTCACGTTTTCTTCAGAAAATGACATGCAAGAGATCAGCGAAAGCTCGGGGTCTTCCTCTGAAGAGCAGCAGAAATTGTTGGATAAAATTAAAGAGGCACAAACAAAAGAAGTGCTGCGTCAAGAAGAGCACTATCAGAAGCAGTTATTACAAGAATATGTCGCTTCCTCTCAACTCCTCGCTGCTTCTCCCTTTTTTAGACCTCAAGAGAAAAATGAGATTGATCGCGCAGAATGCGCTGTTTTGTTTGCTCCTTTAGCTTCTCAAGATGGAGAAGGAAAGGGTTTGGTTGAAATCCAATTGGCACTGCGTCTACCTTTTCGCTCTAAACCTTTACATATCCCTTATTTGAAAAAATTCCTTGAAGCTCTGCGGTATGAAGAGCCTTTATTCATTGGGAGCAAGCGCTATTTGTTCTCTTTGAAATCTTTTGATGCCAATCAGCAGGAGATTGTCAGGATCATTCGAGATCATGCGCGGTTTGTTGAGAATGCCAACTCTGAAAAGGCGTTGAGAATTGCACAGATTGATATGGAGACGTTTGGCACTCTTTTAGTCACGGCGTTTAATCAGGCGATGGAACGAGGCGCTAAATCGGGATTTGTCTATCAAGAAGAAGATCTCCCCTTGCTTCCAGGGCTTTATGAAGGATCTTTGGAAACACCGCTTCGCTTTTCTCCTGTGCTTGCCAGCTTGCGTTTCTCACTTGAATACATTCCACCTCCTACTTCAAAAATTCTCATGAATCCCTCTCTTCTCTTAGGAGAAGACAAAGTCACGTTAGAAGATGTGCGCTTCTTTGAATGTGCAACGCCAGCTCTTTTGTATAAAAGCGTTTATTATAGGTTTCAAGAATCGATTAATCGCGTGCACTTGCGCAACTTGCGTCAAATACGGGACATGACTGTGCCGGAGCCGTTATTTGGCACGTTTGTGGAAAATGCTCTTCCGGAATTGGCGCGGTACGCTGAGATCATCAATCAAGATGCGATCGAAGATTTCGTGACAATCCCTTTTGTTGGGAATGTAGAAGCTACCTGTGAAATCACTTATCTCGATGGGGAATTGGATGCAGCTTTGCATTTCCATTACGATGGTTACAAAATCCCTTCAGTTGCTTCCCAGCTCGGCTATGATCATGTCGCCTCTTTTGTAAGTAAGCAGGGGATCTTGGCTCGGAATCTTGTCGAGGAGCGGAAAATTATCGAGGATCTCTTTCAAGATTTCTTATTCGTTCCAGAAACTGGCGTCTACGTCGTCAAATCGGAAAAGAAAATTGTCGAGTTCATGACCGATGTGATTCCACGCAACCAGCATCGTGTCAAATTCAATTGTCCACAGAACTTGCTCGATCAATTCATTTACGATCAATCTCAATTTAAAATGCATCTCAAGCATGTGAATCGGATCGATACTTATGAAATTGAGCTCAGTGTCGACGGCGCTTTAAAAGGAGTGCGTCTCGATCAATTGTGGGAATGCATGGGGTCGAAAAAGGCTTTCATCGAACTGGATAAAGGAAGGATGAAGGCGAAAAAGGAAGGGAATAAGCTTCCGAAAATTCTTGTGTTAGATCTCGATCGATTAAGCGGTGTCGTGCAGTTATTCGATGAGTTGGGAATCGATGTTCTCGATGATCACAAACTCGAGCGCCCTTTGTGGAGTTTAGCCAACATCGATGCTTCCCAATTTGAGGGGCTGCCTGTTGAGTTTTCAATTTCAGATCAGCTTGTTGAAATTCGCAAGCAGATGTTAGGTGAAAAAGCGCTGACATTCTCCGATATCCCTAAAGAGGTTAAAGGGACATTGCGCAGCTATCAAACCGAAGGGGTGTGGTGGCTTGAACGCTTAAGAATGATGTTCTTGAACGGAATTTTAGCTGATGACATGGGATTGGGTAAAACGTTACAAGCCATTGTTGCTCTTACGCAACACATGAAGAAAAAAGGAGGGCATGCGCTTGTGGTATGTCCGACCTCTCTCTTGTATAACTGGAAAGAAGAGATTGCTAAGTTTAATCCCAAATTTAGGGTGGCTGTTGTCGATGGAATTCCCTCGAATCGCAAGAAATTGATTGATAACATTCAGCAATACGATATCCTTATTACTTCCTATACATTGTTACAAAAGGATATCGACGCTTATCGATCGACGACATTCGCGTATGTGATCCTCGATGAAGCCCAACACATTAAAAATCGCGGCACCCGCAATGCGCGCTCTGTCAAGATGATGCAAGCGGATCATAGGTTGATCTTATCAGGAACGCCTATTGAAAACTCTTTGGATGAGCTATGGAGCTTATTTGACTTCCTGATGCCAGGATTCTTAGGAACTTACGATCGATTCATCGAAAAATACATCCGCGTGAGCGGCAAAGAACAAACGAAGAACTTGGAATACTTACGCAAAAAAGTGGCGCCGTTCATTTTAAGAAGGATGAAGAGCGATGTACTGGACGATCTGCCTCCGGTTTCTGAAATTGTTTACCATTGTCAGTTATCAGATATTCAACAAACGCTCTACCGTTCCTACGCGGAATCCGCTCGCGATGAGCTGGTCAAATTGGTCGAGCGCGATGGATTTGATCGCGTACAGATTCACGTCTTGGCCACATTAACACGCCTCAAGCAGATCTGTTGCCATCCCGCTATTTTTGCCAAGGAGAAAGCAGAGCCTGGAGATTCAGCTAAGTACGATATGCTGCTTGAACTTCTCCAAACGTTAGTAGAGAGCAAGCATAAAACAGTGATCTTCTCTCAGTACACACGCATGTTGCAAATCATGCGCGATGACTTTGAATCACGCGGGATTCGCTTCTCTTATCTCGATGGTTCCAGTAAGAATCGCTTAGAGGTCGTCAAACAATTTAATGAAGATGCGAGCATTCCGGTATTTTTGGTTTCCCTTAAAGCGGGTGGTACGGGTTTGAACTTGGTAGGTGCAGATACTGTTATCCATTATGATATGTGGTGGAATCCAGCTATCGAGGCCCAAGCCACTGACCGCGTGCACCGCATGGGTCAAAAAAATTCTGTTTCTGCCTATAAATTGATCACTTTGAATACAATTGAAGAGAAAATAGCAGAGATGCAGAAGAGGAAAAAAGGATTGGTCAAGAAAATCGTAAGCTGCGATGATGAAGCGATTGCGAAGCTGACTTGGGAAGATGTGCTAGAATTGCTGAAGACTTAATAGGGTATACTGCGTCCGTTTAGGTTGTGCGAATTTTGACTCTGCGAGACAAAGCAAAATCGAAGCGTAGCGGGCCGAACGAGGAAGACCATTCCCTATAGGGAAGGCTGACGAGGAGGATTGATTTGGCAAAGTCGTAGCCAGTCAAAATTCACAGAAACTAAGCGGGCGTAGTATAATATGGCAGGAAAACAATTTAGTTTTAAAGATGCTTTCGAGAGGATCTCTCGACGAGCAATTGGTAAGTTTGGCCGAGTTTCGGGCTTTTTATCAAATGATATTGGAATCGACTTAGGTACTGCCAATACGTTGATCTATGTCAGAGGAAAAGGAATTGTTTTAGCCGAACCATCTGTTGTGGCGGTGGATGCAGTGACCAATGAAGTGCTTGAAGTGGGTCATAAAGCTAAAGCGATGTTGGGCAAAACACCTAGGAAAATTCTCGCGGTTAGGCCCATGAAAGATGGCGTCATTGCGGATTTTGAGATCGCTGAGGGGATGTTAAAGGTGTTGATCAAACGCGTCACACCAGCTCGCAGTTTATTTCGCCCTAAAATTTTAATTGCTGTTCCTTCGGGGATCACCGGTGTAGAAAAACGCGCAGTTGAAGATTCTGCCTTACGCGCTGGCGCTCAAGAAGTGATCTTGATCGAAGAGCCCATGGCAGCTGCTATCGGTGTTGATCTTCCCGTCCATGAACCTTATGCTAGCATGATTATCGATATCGGTGGTGGTACCACGGAAATTGCGATCATTTCTTTGGGTGGTATCGTCGAATCGCGTTCGTTGCGCATTGCGGGGGATGAGTTTGATGAGTGTATCATCAATTACATGCGCCGCACGTATAATTTGATGATCGGCCCGCGAACAGCCGAAGACATTAAAATGACTATTGGTTCTGCCTATCCTCTCGGTGATCAAGAGCTTGAAATGGAAGTGCGCGGAAGAGACCAAGTGGCTGGGTTACCGATCACCAAAAGAATTAACTCTGTAGAAATTCGAGAATGCTTGGCCGAGCCGATTCAGCAAATTGTTGAAAGCGTCAAACTAGCCTTAGAAAAATGTCCGCCTGAACTCGCAGCTGATCTTGTCGAAAGAGGGATGGTGCTCGCAGGGGGTGGTGCGTTGATCAAAGGTCTTGATAAAGCGCTGATCAAAGATACAGGTCTTCCCGTCATCGTTGCCAACAATCCTCTCTTGGCTGTGTGCTTAGGAACAGGCAAGGCATTAGAGTATCTTGACAAGTTTAAAAAGCGCAAAGCGATGTCGATGTAAGAGGAATTATGTCTGATCTTCGATCATGGACGCGCAATCAGCGATTGATCTCCTGGATCGAAGAAGCCATACAACTCTGTCAACCCGATCACGTGCATCTTTGTGACGGTTCTCTCGAAGAATATCAGCGATTAACCGATCAACTGGTTCGTCAAAGCGTCTTCATTCTATTAAAACGCCCTCACAGTTTTTTATGTCGCTCTTCCCCTGAAGATGTCGCGCGCGTAGAAGAAGCGACCTTCATCTGTTCACGCAAACAAGAAGACGCGGGTCCTACCAACAACTGGCGTGATCCAGATGAGATGTTGGCTTTGCTTAAGAAAAAATTTCAAGGAACCATGCGCGGTCGCACTTTATATGTGATCCCTTATAGCATGGGTCCTGTGGGGTCGCGTTTGAGTCAGATTGGTGTACAGATCACCGATTCTCCTTATGTCGTCTGCAACATGCGGATCATGACCCGTATGGGTAAAGCTGTTTTGGATGTGCTGCAAGAGGGGTTCTTTGTCCCCTGCATGCATTCTGTCGGGTATCCCTTATCTCCTGGTCAAAGCGATGTGCTTTGGCCTTGCCGTCCCGATGAAAAGTACATTGTGCATTTTCCTGAGACGAGAAGCATTTGGTCTTATGGTAGCGGCTATGGGGGAAATGCGTTGTTGGGCAAGAAGAGTTTCGCCTTGAGAATCGCCTCAGTGATGGGGCGCGATGAAGGATGGTTGGCAGAGCACATGCTGATCATGGGTGTGACCGATCCACATGGTGTTAAGAAGTACATAGCCGCTTCGTTTCCCAGCATGTGCGGCAAAACCAATCTGGCGATGATCTCCTCGCATTTACCTGGTTGGAAGGTGGAATGCGTAGGCGATGATATTGCGTGGATGCGCTTTGGAGAAGATGGACGTCTGTATGCGATCAATCCAGAAGCGGGATTTTTTGGAGTGGCTCCAGGAACGTCTTTGCAATCTAATCCCAATGCGATGAAGACCATCGAAACGAATACGATTTTTACTAATGTCGCTCTCACAGATGATGGAGATGTGTGGTGGGAGGGGATGACGCCTCAACCTCCTTCTCATCTCATCGATTGGTTAGGTCAATCGTGGACACCTACCTCGACCACAAAAGCAGCTCACCCTAATGCGCGTTTCACCACACCTGCGGCTCAGTGTCCTGTCATTGATTCTGCTTGGGAGAGTCCTCAAGGTGTTCCGATTTCGGGAATCATCTTTGGAGGGCGCAGAGCTTCTGTGGTGCCGCTTGTGTATGAGACATTTAATTGGAAGCATGGAACCTTCACGGGCGCTTGTGTTTCATCCGAAATGACCGCTGCAGCAAAAGGAGAGGTGGGGAAATTGCGTCATGATCCTTTTGCGATGCTGCCCTTTTGCGGTTACAACATGGGAGATTACTTTGCTCATTGGTTGAAAATGGGCGAAGGCCGGGATCCCAAGCTTTTACCTCGCATCTTTCATGTGAACTGGTTCCGCAAGAACGCAAAAGGGGAATTCATCTGGCCTGGCTATAGTGAAAACATGCGCGTCTTGAAATGGATGTGCGAGCGGATAGATGAAAAAGCCCCAGCTCGCATCACGCCCATTGGCTACGTGCCCACAGAATTAGACACAACAGGCATTAACTTATCTCAGCAAGACTTGCAGGAACTCTTTGCTATTGATAACAACGCCTGGAAAGAACAAGTGAAAGAGCTGCAACACTACTTCACTCTATTTGGTAATAAGCTTCCCGCAGGTATCAAAGAAGAATTAGCAGCTCTAGAAGAGCGTCTCAAGAGCTATTCCTGTTAGAAGAGCGCTGTCACGCTTGCCATTAATATCATACTGCTTGGTGTTCTTGCCAGATACGACTCTCGATTTCAAGACTATTCGGTTTAGGGAGATAAGTAGGAAGAACAATCTCTTTAAGAACAGCAATGATTGCGGATTTAAAGATAGATTGATCATCAAAGCAGTGGTTCTCACCCCAATGATCTTGATCTTGTCGCTGTGGCGACAAGGCGTAGATCTGGTAGTAAATAAGATTCTGGATTCCCTCAGGTAAGTTTTGTAAAAGCGGATGGATAGTTTCTTTCGCAAAAGTGTTCTGATTGATGAGATTGAGGAGAGGATCAATCGAGGAATACCGAGGATCAGCACTTTGTGTCATTTTGAACAAGGCAAGGGCTTGAGCTAATTTGAGGCGCTCTAGATCATCGTACCGATGTTGTTCTCCCCATTTATCTCCCCCTTTTGGCGCATCAGCTAATTGATAGATGTAGTAATCTGTTGTAGGACTAAATGTTGGAGTTGTGTGCATAAAATTCATAAGGCCTGCTTTCAATGCTTTAATAGCGTTCGCACTGATGTTATCAGCCCCAACTAGACTCAGTGATGTGAGAGAGGTGAGCTTTGATGAGAGATGTTCTAGTCCTTGATCACCGATGTTTTGGCTTCCTGATAGATTCAATGAAGTGAGAGCGGTGAGCTTTGAAAGATGTTCTAGTCCTTTATCCGTGAGGTTCTGACAACCAAATAGAACCAGCAATGTAAGAGAAGTAAGCTTTGAAAGATATTCTATTCCTTGATCACCGCTGTTTTGGCATCCTGCTAGATTCAATGAAGTGAGAGCAGTAAGCTTTGAAAGATGTTTTAGTCCTTCATCTTTGATGTTATTGTACCCAAATAGATTTAGCGATGTGAGAGAAGTGAGCTTTGAGAGATGTTTTAATCCTTCATCTGTGATGTCTTTACACATGGATAGATTCAATGACGTGAGAGCAGCGAGCTTTGAGACATGTTCTAGTCCTTGATCTGTGAGGTTCTGGCAACCCGATAGATCCAGGCATTCCAGAGAAGTGAGCTTTGATACATGTTCTAATCCTTTATCTGTGATGTTATGGCATCCTACTAGAATCAATGTAGTGAGAGCGGTAAGCCTTGAAAGATGTTCGATTCCTTGATCTGTGATGTGTTGGCCTCCTGCTAGACCCAATGCAGTGAGAGTGGTAAACTTTGAAAGACGCTCTATTCCTTGATCTGTGAGGTTCCGACAACCAGATAGATCCAAAAATGTAAGAGAAGTAAGCTTTGAAAGATGTTCTATTCCTTGATCTGTAATGCCTAAGCAGCATCCCAATAGATCCAGTGATGTGAGAGAAGTGAGCTCTGAAAGATGTTTTAATCCTTCATCGGTGATGTGGGTTGTATGGAAGTGGGTTCTAAGATTCAGTGAGGTGAGAGAGGTGAGCTTTGAAAGATGTTTTAATCCTATGTTTGTGATATTGTTGCATTTCGTTAGATCCACTGATCGGAGAGAGGTGAGCTTGGAGAGATGTTCTAACCCTTGATCTGTGAGGTTCCGATATTCAGATAGATTTAGTGATGTGAGGGAGGTGAGCTTGGAGAGATGTTCTAACCCTTGATCTGTGCATCCCAGACAATGATGAGATAGAGTTAACGATGTGAGAGAGGGTAGCTTTGAAAGATGTTCTAGTCCTTGATCTGAGATCAAAGTTCCCCTTAAATTGATCGATTGGATTTTAGCTCCTTTGAGTTGTTCCAGAATGGTCTTGAGTTTATCATCTTTTAAATACTCATATCCTGATAAATCTAAATGCCCCCGTGACAAGGGTAAGTGTTCCCAAGCTTTACAGGTTAAGCGCACTGTTCGCAATTCTTGTGGAGTTGGAAGGAATGATAACACATGCTCCATAACTTCATCAGGCAGTGACTCAATCGTTACCAGTTTAGAAGAAGTCTTAGATGAAACAGCTACAGACGGTACCGCTGCAGAGGATGCAGTGGGTAAGGTTATGGGAGCTAAAGCTAAAGATGATATTGAGGTCATAATTTTATTCCTTTGTTTATCAGGCTTTGATTCTAATAGTTGCATTATTTTTTTTCATTGTTTAAATTTTTTTTAGCATTTAAGTTTTAGTATTTAATTTAATAAAAAATTGTTTAATATTTATTGTTGTTTAAGTTGGTTTTTTTTTGTTAAACGTTTATCTTCTTGTTTAAATTTTATTATTAATATTAATAATTTCAATTAACTTGTTTTTAACTTTACTTGATTGCTTTGTTGTGTTAATCTTTTTATTAAAAATATGAGGGTTTTATGTGTTCATTGAAAGTGGCTCCGTTAGGAGATAAGCCAATCATCGTGGGTCACGGTGAGTATGTCGTTTACCATCGCACAGAATCGGGTGAAAAAATAGCTCCTACTTTAGAAACCTTTGAAAAAGTTTATCCTCTGTTGGTCAAATTTAATCGTCCCGATATAGCAGATCGATACAAGACGCTGCGGGGCAAAATCCAAGCTGTGGATCCTTCTCTTGACATCACATTTTTACCCAGAACATACGTAGATCTTCATCTGGTGAAAAAATGCCTTAAGGAAGATTTAGTTCAGAATGATTTTTGTAGCAACGAATGTGTAGGAGCGCACGATCCCAAGAAAAAGGATTGTTGGCATATCGCTTTTTCTTCTGATCGAGGAAATCCCGAAGGAGAACCTGTCAGAACATTGGCGTATAAACTGAATGCCAGCCTAGTGAATAAATTGAGCAAATATCTTCCAAAAGATGTGGTGTTCACGCCACAATCGATGGCGCAATTGTCGAGTCGACAAATCAAATTTTTTACCCAATTCCACGATCAATTTGACTATGCAGGACTAACGAAGCAGGGGAAATTTTCCTCTGAGAGCAAAGCGGCTCAGCCAGTCCTATTTAAGTTCTGCAATCCTCGTTTTATCAAACCAGGAACGAAAAAATGGTCGATGGCTATTACGGACAAGAATGCGCACATCATCAAAGATGCTGTGACATTAGAATGTAGTCCCTTAGCTGAAAACAACCATCTGATTTATCGCGGATCTAATTTTGTTTGGGATTCTATCTATGATCGATCCAGCCCTGATAGCCCTTATAGTTTTTCTTATGGAACCAGCCTATTTGCTGGCGCCATCTTTGATGGAGCAGGAACTTCCTTCTATTGGGGAAATCAGTTGCAAGATTTCTATGCTCTAGCAATTCCGCCCCGTGTATTGGGTTCAAGTGCCTCGCCGTTTGTCATCCCTTCTTCGACTGCAGTTACCCAAGTCTCAGCATCAGGAGAGGTTTTCCATGCTAGAGGAAAAGTGTGGAAAACTGATGGACATATTCGAGGATTTGATGGGGATTGCCCCGATAAGAGTCCCTTTATTTCTACAGAGAACAGAGAACGGCTTACAGCTGAATTCACTCGTTACAAAAAAGATCATTCTGTTTTTCTTAAAATAACTACTTTAAAGCTTCAGCCCCTGACATTACCGCCAGCGTTCCGCCCTGAGGTTCGAGCCGAAGCTTGTCTTCCTGTGGGGCAGACTCTTTACATTCGAGGAGAAGGGGCTGGGTTGTCATGGTCAAAAGGAAAAGCCATGACGCAAGTCGGAGAAGGGGAATGGTCATTCCGCTTTTCTGAATCGTTTAAGAATGTGCCATTCAAAGTATTAGTCAATGATCTCCACTGGGAAGATGGCGCGAATCACGAGATCGGTTATGAACAAGGTGTGTCTGATAAAAGCGTAGCTATAACTCCACGATTTAGTCCTTCTGCTGTGGAGGCATCTCTTCCTGCAGCCTCTAAAGGAACCCGTTTATCGGTTCGCTACAACACAGGGGTGGGTAAATCCTTGTCACTGCGTGGCGAAGGAGCACCTGGATTAAGTTGGGAAAAAGGGATTCCTTTAAAGAACATCGATGGCGATTTATGGATTTGGGAATCTTCTGCTGATTTCAGCGAAATCCTCTACAAAATCTTGCTCGATGATAAAGCATGGGAGAAGGGTCCTGATCGTCGCGCTGCTTGTCATCTCCGCGAAGAAATCACACCTGAGTTTTAGAATTAACAGCTCTAGAAGAGCGTCTTAAGAGCTAAACTCGACTTTGTGCAATTTTTAGCCCGATTGCCTAAGCCATTTGCGTCTCAGAAAACAAATGGGCCGAGGCTCTCGGGTAAAAATTGTACAAAGTCGAGCTAAATACCACTAGTATTGGATTTTAACTGTTTTGTTCAATATTTTTTTATTCTACAATAACAGTTAAATTAATTGCTTTAATTAAAATTTTATTTAACTTTACTTGATTGCATGATTGTGTTAATGTTTTTATTAAAAACATGAGGTTTTTATGTGTTCATTTAAAGTAGCTTCGTTAGGAGATAAGCCAATCACCGTGGGTCACGGAGAGTACGTCGTCTACCATCGCACAGAATCGGGTGAAAAAATAGCTCCTACTTCAGAAACCTTTGAGAAAGTCTATCCCCTGTTGGTCAAGTTTAATCACCCCGATGTAGCAGATCGATACAAGACACTGCGGGGCAAAATCCAAGCTATTGATCCTTCTCTTGAGATCACATTTTTACCCAGAACATACGTAGAACTTCATCTCTTGAAAAAATGCATCAAGGAAGATCTAGCTCGCAATGATTTTTGTTCCAACGAATGTCCAGGACCGTACGATCCGAAGAAAAAAGACTGTTGGCATATCGCTTATTCTCATGATGGAGGAAATCCCGAAAGAGAACCTGTCAGAACGTTGGCATATAGACTGAATGCCAGTCTAGTGAACAAATTGAGCAAATATCTTCCGAAAGAGGTTGCGTTCACACCGGAATCGATGGCACAATTGTCAGGTCGACAAATCAAATTTTTTACCAAATTCTATGATGAATTCGACCATGCAAAGCTCACCAAACAGGGAAAATTTCTCACTGAGAGCATAGTATATCAGTTTCAGCCAGTCCTATTTAAGTTCTGTAATCCTCGTGTTATCAAACGGAACAAATGGTCGATGGCTATTACAGATAAGAATGCGCACATCATTAAAGATGCTGTGACGTTGGAGTGTAGTCCCTTAGCTGAAAATAACCATTTGATTTATCGCGGAGCTAACTTTGTTTGGGATTCTATCTATGATCGATCCAGCCCCGATAGCCCTTATAGTTTTTCTTATGGAACAAGCCTATTTGCTGGCGCCATCTTTGATGCAGGAGGAACTGCTTTCTATTGGGGGAATAGCCTGCAAGATTTCTATGCTCTAGCGATTCCACCTCGTGTCTTAGGTTCAAGCGCTTCGCCGTTTGTCATCCCTTCTTCGACTGCAGTTACCCAGGTCTCAGCATATGGAGAGATTTTCCATGCAAGAGGAAAAGTGTGGAAAACCGAAGGTCATATTCGAGGGTTTGATGAGCACATCGATATGAGTCCATTTATTTCTTCAGAGAATAGAGAGCGGCTTACAGCTGAATTCACTCGTTACAAAAAAGATCATTCTGTTTTTCTTAAAATGACTACTTTAAAGCTTCAGCCCCTGACATTACCGCCAGCGTTCCGCCCTGAGGTTCGAGCCGAAGCTTGTCTTCCTGTGGGGCAGACTCTTTACATTCGAGGAGAAGGGGCTGGGTTGTCATGGTCAAAAGGAAAAGCCATGACGCAAGTCGGAGAAGGGGAATGGTCATTCCGCTTTTCTGAATCGTTTAAGAATGTGCCATTCAAAGTATTAGTCAATGATCTCCACTGGGAAGATGGCGCGAATCACGAGATCGGTTATGAACAAGGTGTGTCTGATAAAAGCGTAGCTATAACTCCACGATTTAGTCCTTCTGCTGTGGAGGCATCTCTTCCTGCAGCCTCTAAAGGAACCCGTTTATCGGTTCGCTACAACACAGGGGTGGGTAAATCCTTGTCACTGCGTGGCGAAGGAGCACCTGGATTAAGTTGGGAAAAAGGGATTCCTTTAAAGAACATCGATGGCGATTTATGGATTTGGGAATCTTCTGCTGATTTCAGCGAAATCCTCTACAAAATCTTGCTCGATGATAAAGCATGGGAGAAGGG